>Ga0209826_1003059_pt1 | contig 10704 bp, 9 predicted proteins | sample GOMGulsemesocosm_5_FD_184637 | JGI IMG/M metagenome (GOLD analysis project Ga0209826, IMG submission 184637) | Methane-oxidizing microbial communities from mesocosms in the Gulf of Mexico - GOM15C Gulf of Mexico (SPAdes) (version 2) | ecosystem: Environmental > Aquatic > Marine > Cold seeps...
CTCATCCTCTATTTTACTCGATCGATCCCCAATTTCAGAATCCTGAACACTACTCCCCTCTGCCAAAGTCATGAAACCTGCTTCAATGCACGAAAAACCGGAAGGAATAACAAACCCGCCATTCAAGATACTGGCCGATCGAAGCTGAACACTTGTCGGTTCTAATAAAGACATAAACTTTTTTGAACTAGGGGCCTCAAAATGCAACTCACCCATTTTATCGAATGATGGTTGGTCGCTTGCAAATATAATGTCCGCAAATCCTCCAGACATGTTTCCCAAAAGGCAATGGAAACCAATCCCATCCATATTTTTAAGAAACTCTCTTTGCCAGTGAAGAGACGCAGAAACCACATCCATTGTATCCACATTATTTTTTTTCTCGAATGTCGTAAACCCCATTACACGATAGTTATTTAGTTGTTTATTCAGCATTTTAGTTCCTTGAGAGTAATTATGAAGGGCACCGCTTAACGCGGTTCATGCACGAATATAGAAGACCACCCTGACAATATATGTCAGGGTAATTTATGAGATTAATCCGATTATTTAAAATACTGGATCATCTAAGATCCCTAAGAAGACCTGTGTCCGCTGAGGCATTAAGCGCCCGTTTTGAGGTCTCCATGCGGACCATTTATAGGGATATGTCCACACTACAAGACTTAGGAGCCCCTATCCGAGGAGAAGGAGGAATTGGATACCAAATTCAAGCAGGTTTCTTTCTACCTCCCCTGCATTTCGATGTTGATGAATTGGATGCGTTAGCCTTTGGAATGCAGATGGTTGCGGCTAAATCTGATCCAATACTGTCTGAAGCCGCAAAGAGTGCTGCGGCGAAAGTCGGAGCGGTCCTTCCTCTTGACCAACAATCAAAATTTCTGGACACCCCTTTTCGTGCTCACTCAAAAGAGCAGGCAAATGTATCTCTGACAATGGATACACTGCCCCTTATGCGTTCAGCCTTACGATCAAAGAAGAAAATGGCTGTTAAATACCGTGCACTAAACAATGAAGTAAGTAACCGAGTTATCTGCCCCCTCGGATTAACGACCTTTGATGCTGTCTGGCTTCTAACGGCTTGGTGTGAGGAAAAAATGGATTTCAGGAATTTTCGGGCCGACAGGTTCGAAACCGCAGAGATTTTGGACGTATATTTTCACCCAATGCCCGGGCGAAGTTTTGAAGATTACATAAAGACCCTGTAAAATTTATAATGTTAGGCCGCTTTCCTTAATGTCATAAACTGATCGATTAAAAATATACCGGTGATTGTATTTTTTTAATTGATAATGATTATCATTTACAATACAGTTGCGAACGCTTCTGAATAACAAAAACTCTTTTTGTATTCGTTAAGCAAGCAACACAATTTAAAATCAAACAACAGGTCCCAAATGCATCCCATCCTTAAAAACCTGACCCTTTCATGCTTAACGGCTGCGGGTCTAACACTTGTAAGCACCCAAATTACAATGGCGGATAAAGTTGATGCCTCTTCTGTCCTCAATCATTACGCCAATATTGCCGAAGCAATTTTTGAAGATAGCCTGACTTCTGCCAAAACACTGGATGTTGCAATTGATGGGTTAATCCAAAACCCAACAACAGGAACACTTCAAGCCGCACGCAGAGCCTGGATCGCGTCCCGTGCACCGTACCAACAATCAGAAGTTTACCGTTTTGGAAATGCGATTGTTGACGACTGGGAAGGTCGTGTGAATGCTTGGCCACTTGATGAAGGGCTGATCGACTACGTAGACTCATCTTATGGTAGGGAATCTGATGGAAATCGCCTCTATACGCAGAATGTAATTGCCAACCCCACTCTCATCGTAAACGGTAGACAAGTGGATGCCACAAAAATCACCCCTGCGTTATTATCGAAAACGCTTCATGAAGCTGAAGAAGTAGAGGCAAACGTCGCAACTGGATATCACGCAATTGAGTTTCTTTTGTGGGGTCAGGATCTCAATGGAACGGGTGCGGGTGCCGGAAACCGCCCCGCTACAGATTTCGATACTGAAAATTGTACAGGGGGTAATTGCGACCGCCGAATTCAATATTTGAAAGCGGCTTCAAATCTTTTAATCAGTGATTTAGAAGAAATGGCTGGAAATTGGGCGATAACGGGAGAAGCCCGCACATCCCTTTTGGAAAAACCTAAAGCAAACCTTTCCGTCATCCTGACAGGTATGGGCTCATTATCTTATGGGGAACTTGCTGGTGAGCGAATGAAACTCGGCCTTTTACTAAACGATCCAGAAGAAGAGCATGATTGTTTTTCAGACAATACACATAACTCTCACTACTACGATCAGATGGGCATCAAAAATGTCTATACGGGTCGCTATAATCGTATTGATGGAAGCGTTATCAACGGCCCATCGATCTCTGATCTGGTGAAAGCAAAAGATCAGGCTGTTGACGCTGAATTGTCTGACAAATTGAACCATACAGTGACCGCAATGACCGCAATGAAAACACGCGCTGAAACTGTTGAATCATATGATCAAATGATCGGCGAAGGAAACACGAAGGGCAACGCAATTGTGCAAGCTGCTATTGATGGTCTGGTCAATCAGACACGATCAATTGAGCGGGCCGTTACAATATTGGGTCTGAAAGCCATTGATATTGAAGGGTCCACAAGTCTTGATAACCCTAAAGCAGTTTTTCAATAAGTTTTATCCTTAAATCTCGAGGCGATGAGTAATCATCGCCTCATAGTCGAGCTAGACACATGATATATGGTAGAATCCCTGTTGCAGTCATCGGGATAGGCGCTGCACTCCTATTAAACTCAAACATTGCTAATGCCACACAAAATCTAAAGCGAACAGACCTCAGTCCGCAAGATCAGTCTCGCGTCAGCGCCATTGTCCAAAAGACAACTGATTTCTCAAAAGCTGAACAATTTGAAGCAATGTCAGCGGGAGCAGCCACATCCACGGCAAGTCCTAATAGCAATGCCTTTTCTCAGCCCCTTGGAAACCTAGACTTTAAAGGGCAACGTGATTTCAAACTAGGGAATGGGATTTTTAAGAAAGTTTGGACGTCCTCCCCCTCTTCCACGTTGGCATCTGACGGTTTAGGGCCGCTCTTTAACGCGAGATCCTGTCAACGCTGCCACCTGAAGGACGGCCGCGGTCATCCACCAAAAAACAATCAAGACCGCTCGACATCAATGTTTCTACGCCTCTCTGTCCCTCCAACGACAACTGAGGAAAAGAGGAAGATTGCATCAGGAGAGCTTGCTTTAATTCAAGAGCCTACTTATGGCGGTCAGTTTCAAGATTTTGCAGTACCTGGCCTCCCCTCCGAAGGAAAAATGATCATTGAATATGAGGAATTCGAGGTTCCCCTTAATGACGCTGAAACAATCTCCCTACGGAAACCAACATACTCTGTCAGCGATTTAGGGTACGGCCCTATGTCGAAGGATGTTCTGTTTTCCCCGCGTGTTTCTCCCCAAATGATTGGTCTGGGACTATTGGAGGCTATCCATCCGGCCGATATCCGAAATGCGGCAGATCCACTTGATAAAAATATGGATGGCATTTCCGGCAAAGTAAGCGAGATACTTGACGCAAAAACAGGTGAGAAGTTGCTCGGACTATTTGGATGGAAAGCATCAACCCCGACGGTAGCCCTTCAGTCATCCGGCGCCTTTGCTGGTGACATTGGAATATCAAACCCTGCCGCCCCCCGTCATTGGGGGGATTGCACGGAAAACCAAAAGGCATGCCTTGAAATGCCAACAGGGGTGAATAAACGTTTGGGAGATACAGAAGCCCCAAAAACGGTCATGGATCTTGTCTCCTTTTATTCCAGAAACCTTGCTGTTCCAGCAAGACGAAATGTGAATGACGCCCAAGTTTTGCGCGGAAAAGAGATATTCTACGACGCTGGTTGTGCTGACTGTCACAGGCCAAAATTTGTGACTAACCGCAATGCTGCTCAAAAAGAACACCGGTTTCAACTTATTTGGCCCTACACAGACATGCTTCTTCACGACATGGGCGAAGGACTGTCTGACAACAGACCTGTAGGGAGCGCCGAGGGATCTGAATGGCGTACCGCCCCATTATGGGGAACAGGTCTTACACAAACGGTCAACGGACATACATTCTTCCTTCATGATGGGCGGGCGCGCAACCGGATGGAAGCTATTTTATGGCATGGCGGAGAAGCCGCCGTATCGCGTGATATTGTAGCCGCTCTGCCAAAGAATGACCGAGATGCCTTAGTTGAATTTCTGAAATCCTTATGAGAACATTAATGAAGAAAACGGTTTTTAAAATTGGTGTTGGTATGCTGCTTTTAGCGGCACAAACCATCAATGCCCAAGCAGAAATGGCCCAAGCAAACCAACCCCGGTTTGCACCCGTTATAAAGTCCATCATACAGTCCGTTATCATTCCTGCTTATGAGGATCTGAGCCGCATCGCTTCAGTGCAACTGAGTTCAATTGAACAACTGTGCAAAACCGGAGATTCCACAGATTTCAACCAAGCAAAATCGGATTTCCGGAAATTAGTAGGAAAATGGTCAAAAGTAGAGATCTATCGATTTGGACCTGCTCGTACAGCTAACCGGCAGGAAAAATTATTTTTTTGGCCTGATCGACGCTCAAGAGGCATTAAGCAGGTCAAAAAAATCATCAACTCAAAAGACGATAAAGCCCTGAATGTAGAAAGTTTGATGCAGAAAAGTGTTGCTGTACAGGGTTTAACAGCGCTTGAATTTGTTTTATTCAGTGATGGATCAGATAGCTTAGCCGCGGGTAAAAGTAATTCTTTTCGATGCCTTTATGGACGAACGGTTGCGCAAGCAATCCACGAAACTTCTTCGGCCATTTTAAGGGATTGGCAAAAAACTGACGGATATCCGGCTATTTTGATGTCGGCAGGAAAAGATAATCTGGTTTTTCAAAGCAATGAGGAAGTGTTTCGGGAAATATTGCAGCGGGCGGATGAACTTATACTCTCTCTCGTAGCGCAAAAACTGAACCCAGCCTTAAAGTCCTCCCCCTCTCTTTCTCGTTCAAAGCTCGCTCCTTTTTGGCGGAGTAATTTAACTCTTTTGTCCTTAGACGCCAATTTAGCATCGCTTTTAACATTGCAGCAGAACCCTGATTTTCTTGAGCTATTAGGGGAGAATGAAAACGGTTTTGAATTTGAAATTTCAAGTAGTCGAGAGACATTAAAAAGTCTGATGGCACGAAATGAGTCGTGGGACGATATTGTAAGTACCCCTGAATATCATGAAAAACTTCAATATCTAAAAAATCCGCTCAATGGCGCTCACTTCATTCTGTCGGAATATTATCCAGATGCCCTTGGCATTACCATGGGGTTCAATTCGCTAGATGGAGATTAATCGCCGTACCGTCTTAAAAAGCGCCTTGTCAATTCCTATTGCCATATCCTCACTTTCTGCATGGGCAGAAACGAATGGGGGTTACGTCACAACAGGCCGTGCAGATGACGGGCAATATTATGCCTATACTTTGGATCGGTTAGGTGCCGTAATTAAAAGAATAGCCCTGCAAGATCGCGGACATGGAGTGGCTTTTAACAAGGCAACGAACAAGGCTATTTTATTCGCAAGACGGCCGGGACGTTATGCGCTCGCCTTTAATCCCTTCAATTCGATAAAAACGTCTTTGTTCCAGCCACCAGAAAATCGCCACTTTTATGGCCATGGTGTTTTCTCTGCTGATGGGGCTCTCCTTTTCGCTACAGAAAATGATTTTAAGGGGGAGAGAGGTGTCATTGGAGTTTATAATGCCCGAAACAATTTTCAACGATTAGGGGAGCTTAACAGCGGCGGAATAGGCCCTCACGAGATCATATCATCAAACGATGGTAAAACACTAATTGTAGCCAACGGAGGGATTGCGACACACCCTGATTACCCACGCGAGAAACTCAATCTGTCTGACATGCACCCTAATTTATCCTTCATAAAAATTGATAGCGGCGATATTACTCACTCTGTATCTCTTCCTAAACGCTTGCATCAAGTCTCTCTCCGTCACTTGTCGATAGACAGGTCTGACACCGTATGGATCGGCGGACAATATCAAGGGGCCAAATTAGATAAAGTACCCCTCGCCTTCACATTTTCACAAAAAAGCAAAACTATCGAAGCGCTTCAGTTTCCCGTAAAAATCCAAAGAAAAATGAAACAATATGTTGGATCTGTTTCGGTCAATAACAGAGCGGGCCTCGCCGCTTTATCAGCACCACGCGGAAACCAAGTGAGCGTTTGGAATCTCAACAACAAATCTCTGGTGAAGACAATTTCGATAATCGATGGCTGTGGTGTTGCCGCTCGTGGAGATGGATTTCTAGTAACCTCTGGCCAAGGGCAAATATCCGGTCCTAGCCGAACGTCAAGTACACCTGGTGTAAATTGGGACAACCACATCACCCCAATATGAAATTTAAATGCTAGAGAGTGATCGGAAAACGTCAGTAGATGTTACTGATCCAATTTTTAAATTATTATCCATTACATCAACTACTTCTGAACTTTCTTTCATCATTTGGATTAATTCTCTCAAAGGCGTATTGGCAGTTACCGTCCGGGTTGCAGCCGATACAGTTCCATTAGCCATCTTTGTCATAATATCCCCAGCACGCAATACATTCAAAGGGTTCATATGAGCTACAAAGTCCTTCACATAGTCGTCACTGGGCTGCAGTACGATTTCTTGTGGGGTTCCAAACTGTACAATACGGCCCCCTTTCATAATCGCAATTTTGTTGCCAATTTTCATGGCTTCATCAAGATCATGGCTAACAAATAAAATTGTCCGTTTGGATTTTTCCTGAAGCTCTAATAGCTCATCTTGTAAATGGGCACGAATTAGGGGGTCCAGAGCACTAAAGGGTTCATCCATTAACAAGATGGGCGCTTCTGTTACAAAGGCTCTTGCAAGCCCAACACGCTGCCGCATACCACCGGACAATTCTGAAATTTTCCGATCGGCCCAGTCTTGCAGTCCAACAAGCTTTAATTGCTCTGCCACGCGAGAAGAACGCTCCTTCTTCGGCATGCCCGAAAGCTCTAGCCCTAACCCGACATTTTCAGACACTGTTCTCCAAGGTAGAAGTGCGAAACTTTGGAAGACCATGGCGACTGCAGAGGTTCGCAATGCCTGTAATGCTTGCCGACTAGCAGAACCAATATCAAGGGGCTGCTCTCCACTTGCGACCTTTACGGATCCAGCAGTTATTGGGTTCAGTCCGTTGACTGTTCGAAGCAATGTCGATTTTCCGGAACCGGACAGGCCCATCAAAACGACAATCTCTCCAACATTCACTTCAAGGCTACATTTGGAAACACCAAGCACATTCCCAGTCTTTTCTTGAATTTCCTCCCGGCTCAACCCCTCATTTGCAAGATTTAGGGCTTCCTCAGTTTTATCTCCAAAAATAACGGATACTTCGTCAAAACGAACTGCAGTCTCCATAGGCTCAATCCTCCGACGAGCGGATCATGCGATCCAAAATAATTGCAACAAGGACAATAGCCACGCCAACTTCAAATCCCTTAGCAATATTAACTTGATTGAGAGCGCGAAGCGTTGGAACACCCAAACCGTCAGCCCCCACTAGGGCTGCAATCACCACCATGGACAAGGAGAGCATAATCGTTTGGGTTATGCCTGCCCTAATTTGCGGAAGCGCGAAAGGGACTTCAATTTTCCACAAAATTGCCCAAGGACTCCCACCAAAAGCCAATCCTGCCTCTTTCAGCTCATCTGGTGTACTTGAAATCCCGAGTTGAGTTAGCCGGATTGGCGCTGGAAGCGCAAAAATAACAGTCGCAATAAGACCCGGAACCATACCTAACCCAAAAAGGATCAAGGCTGGGATAAGGTAGACAAAAGTTGGAATTGTCTGCATCAAATCCAGAACGGGCCGAATTGCGGAATAAAAAAGAGGTTTACGTGCCGCATAAATGCCGATGGGAATACCCACTAACATGCAAACAAAAGTGGAGGCCAAAACAAGGGCTAGCGTCTGTGTTGTTTCTTCCCAATATCCTTGATTAATTATGAGCAACAGCCCAAAAAAGACGAAAAGAGTGAAACCTATTGACCGCCTCAAATACCAACCTAGCGCTGATGCCAGAGCGACAATCATTAGAGGGTGAGGATATTGTAAAAGAAAAAGGATAGAGCCAATAAATCCTTCTAATCCCACAGCAAGACCGTCAAAAAACCAACTGCCATTATCCGTCAGAAAATTGACGAAATGCTTCGCCCATCTTCCAATAGGAATTTTCTCTTCGGTTAGCCATTCCATATTATTTCACTCTATCAAAGATAAAAAAAAGGCTGGATTTTGCTCCAGCCTTTCTATTCGTACGATTAGAGACCTAGGCTCGATTTAACAGATGATAATCCATCTTTACCGTCAATGGTTTTAACACCATTAAGCCATTTAGTCAGAACCGCTGGGTTCTTCTTGATCCAAGCTTTTGCAGCTTTGTCAGGGTCTTGATCATCATTGAGGATTGCCCCCATGATCTCATTTTCCATTTGAAGACTGAATTCAAGGTTTTTAAGCAGCACGCCTACATTTTGGCATTCAGCACTATAGCCTTTGCGGGTGTTGGTAAAAACTTCTGCGCCACCAAAATTAGGGCCAAAGAAATCATCGCCACCAGACAAGTAAGCCATTTCAAAATTTGCATTCATCGGATGAGGCTCCCAACCAAGGAAAACCACGTGGTCTTTCTTTTTTCCAGCCCGAGCAACTTGCGAAAGCATTCCCTGTTCAGATGACTCAACAACCTTAAATCCGGAAAGTCCCATAGATTTAGTCTTGATCATATCTTCAATGAGGCGGTTGCCATCGTTGCCCGGCTCAATCCCATAAATCTTACCGTTCAGCTTGTCTTTGAATTTTCCAATATCAGCAAAGGATTTTAACCCGGCATCATAAGTATATTTGGGAACAGCCAGCGTGTATTTCGCGCCTTCAAGGTTTCGGCCCACAGTTTCAACTGTTCCAGCGTCTCTATACGCCTTGATATCGCCTTCCATTGTTGGCATCCAATTACCAAGGAAAACATCAATATCACCATTAGCCATAGAGGTGTAAGTCACAGGAACCGATAAAACTTTCACATTGGCTTTATAGCCCAACCCTTCGAGAACCGTAGCAGTAGCAGCTGTTGTCGCTGTAATATCAGTCCAACCGACGTCTGATAGGCGTACAGTACTGCAATCTGCGTATGCCGCAGAGGACAAAGAAACCAGACCCATAGCAACTAGTGACGTTTTCAACTTTTTACCCATATGACAATCTCCCATTGTGTCGATATTTTTATATTTGAATATATATTACAGCTATCTAATCAAATCCAATTTTCCAGACTGATATATGAGGCAATAATTCATCGCCGAGACAGTTAAATATGTTTTAAATTTAGCAACATGCCAACATATCCTGATATTAATTGCAATATTTTAATTGATTGACCAATTAATCAAAAAAAATATATATAAAATAATAGAGGCCCAGACGCTAAGTCTCAGGAGTAGTCATGCCAATAGTAGGAATGGAAGATTATCGGCGCAGATCGTTAATCTCTGCGACCCTACACACGATCCAAGCAAAGGGAACGATTGATATTCGTGTCAGCGATATCGCAAATCATGCTGGTGTCTCCTCTGGTCTTGCTCATCATTATTTTGGTAGCAAAGAAAATTTGATTTTGGCTGCTCTGCGGCACTTGTTGAGTGAATTTAGGTTGTCAGTCATTCAAGAGCTTGCAAAGGCTTCGACGCCACGAGAAAAAATTTCTGCTATCGTCTCTGCTTGCCTGACTCAACAACAATTCAGCCAAAAAAATGTGACTGCTTGGCTTATTTTTTATGCTCACGCACAGGAATCGCCACAAGCCCAAAAATTACTTCGCGTTTATGTACGGCGGTTGCAATCAAATTTACGCTACCATTTAAAACCGATGGTGGGAGATAAATCAGCAAGTATTGCCGAAATAGTTGGAAGCCTCATAGACGGAATTTTTATCAGGCAGGCATTAAAACTCGAAAAAGCAAATTCTGGATTTGCGAAAACCCTTATTGAAGATTGCATCAGCATGCATATTGCTGCCGTATCTGGATCATGAACATGGAATTTGATTACATCATTGTTGGCGCAGGATCAGCAGGCTGCGTTCTTGCCAATCGTTTAAGTGCGGATCCCTCTAATTCCGTATGCTTGATCGATTTTGGCGGTACAGACAATAGTATTTTTATTAAAATGCCGACGGCCTTATCCATCCCCATGAATATGGATAAATTCAATTGGGGTTTTGAAAGCCAGCCGGAACCAGGACTAGACAACAGGCGCCTTGATTGCCCCCGAGGAAAAGTGCTCGGCGGCTCCTCCTCCATTAATGGAATGGTGTATGTGCGCGGTCATGCCTGCGATTTTGAAGAGTGGAAGTCTGAAGGTGCCGAAGGCTGGGGTTATTCCGACGTGTTACCTTATTTCAAACGTGCTGAACATTGGATTAAAGGGGAGGATACCTATCGAGGCGGAGACGGTCCTGTTGGCGTGAATAATGGCAATGAAATGAAACTAAGCCCATTATACGATACCTTTATCAAAGCAGGAGAGGAAGCTGGATACCCGAAAACTGATGATTATAACGGGTATTCGCAAGAAGGCTTTG
>Ga0209826_1003061_pt1 | contig 10702 bp, 10 predicted proteins | sample GOMGulsemesocosm_5_FD_184637 | JGI IMG/M metagenome (GOLD analysis project Ga0209826, IMG submission 184637) | Methane-oxidizing microbial communities from mesocosms in the Gulf of Mexico - GOM15C Gulf of Mexico (SPAdes) (version 2) | ecosystem: Environmental > Aquatic > Marine > Cold seeps...
AGACAACATCTAGCACTTGTTTACTTTTTTGATGTCGAAATTTTAATAACCGCTGTTCACCGAGACTTAAAGATGCAATAAAGGGATTATGGCCTAGCTCTTTCTCATCATCTGCATGACACCCCATCGAATCAGAACCATTGCGATATAAGTTGGCCATCACGCTATTAAAAGTACAGGGATAAAAGGCTTCAATTTTTTGTTTAATCGGCATCAACTCTTTCGTCCATGGGATAGGCTGATGGCTTACCCCTGAATATCGGTATTCTGCATTGTTGTCACCATACCAACACATTAATCGAGGGACTTTTAACCAGCGCCCATAAAGAAAAATTTGCTCTTGTTGCCAAGCTAAACTGTTTAATAGAGAAACAAACAATTGATCAGCTTCTATTTGGTGATAAAACTGCTCAAGTAAATAGAGTTCACCCTCTTGAGGTAGTATATTTTTCAAAAATAAAAACTACAACTAGCAATAACACTTTCACAAATAACAACAGTCATCACAAACCTAAAGATGCTTAATTGAAATAATTCTTCAGCTATCCTCATTCCTGCTACCTTAAGTTAAAAGTGCCATTCAAGTTTTCCATAAAACCCTCTAGGAACCTCTGTTTGCTCTGTATAGCTTTCTTGTATGTATTCCAGGTGCTGCTCATCTAATAAATTTTGTCCTGTCATTGATAATTCTAAGCTTTCATTCACCTGCCATGCCATTCGAATATCAAGTGTTATGTAATCATCAATTATATTTTCTTCACTCGCTTGCGCGTTAATCCCTTGGTTTTCTCCAACATAACGAAACCAGAGATCTAGGTTTATGTTTTTTATTGGTGTAATAGAAGATCGAATTGAAAACTGATGATTTGGACTAATCGACTGCTGATGAGCACTTGAGGTATGAAGCTGAGTTTTTAGCAGACTGTAATTTATATCCCATCGCCACCAATCCATCATAGCCCATTTTACTGCGGTTTCAATTCCATATGTTTCAGCTTCCGAAGAATTATCAAAATAAGTCGAAACTGTACCTGTACTGACATCAAAATCCCCTACTCGCGTTCCCACTAAATGGTCGTAGTCATGATAGAACATTGCAACATCTATTGATGCGGAACTCGTAAATTCATACCTATAGCCTAATTCATAAGCTATCAACTCTTCTGCTTGAAAATTTTCATCACCTTCCATCCTAACACCAACACCTGTCGTAGGATCAACCTGAACCAAAACACTTACACCATGTTCACCTCTTGAGGGTGTTCGTACAGCCCTTGAGACAGCCCCCCAAAGTCGTTGTCTATCAGAGACATTCCACATGAGTCGAGCAGTGGGCTGAATCTCAAACCCTGTATAATCATTATGCTCAAACTTTGCCCCCAAAGTTAAAAACAAAACATCTTTTAATACAGCTATCTCATTCTGAATAAAGGCACTAAAAAGCTGATCATTTCGACTATTTGGGGAAATATCTGAATATTTAGCTTTAATAAAGACATCTTGCATATACCTATATCCTAACCCCCAACTTATTTTTAGGCTTTCATCTAAGTTAAGATTATTTTGAAACTCTATATCAAAAACATTATTCCTTACCTTCGGAAGAACATCCCCCAGTCCACTTCTCTGATAATGATCATAGTAAAACTGAACTGAATAATTAGCTCTATTAGAAAACTCATGCTCTAAACGACTTAAAACATTCCAACCCGAGTTTTCAGCTTCCACATCTGTAGAATTTGAATAAGGTGCTGTTAGCTGAGGAGAGATGACTATTTGATTCTCATCTACGTGATAAATATTACCTGAAATAGTGACATCATCTTGTTTTGATAATTTAGAGTCTAAGCGAAAACCACCTTGAAAGTTTTCCCAATCATCTCCAGCCCCCTCACCTTCCTTATTTTTAAATTCATCTCTCGCCCCACCTTTAATATAAAATCGAGCATGAGAACTTTCATTTAATTCAACTCCATAACGCAATGATGCAAACCCTTTCTCTTCTGTACCCCCTCCCGCAACTAATAATCCACCTTGCGTTTGTTTTGCATTTTTGGAAATAATATTAATCACACCATTAACGGCATTTGCTCCCCAAACAGTAGCGCCTGGTCCTCGAATGACTTCAATTCGATCGATATCTTCAAGCATAACATCTTGTGTATCCCAGTAAACTCCCGAAAAGGATGTGGTGTACACTGCACGCCCATCAATAAGAACTAATAATTTATTGGCAAAACTGCCATTAAAACCACGAGAACTAATCGCCCATTTGTGAGAAGAAATTCGCGCGACATTAACACCTGGAGCTAATCTGAGTGCTTCAGGAATACTAGTGACTCCTGATCTCTTAATATCATCATTTGAGATAACATAAATTGCTGTTGCCACATCTGCAAGACGTTGAGATTTTTTTGAAACTGAAGTCACTGTAATTTGTAATAATTCTTGCAGACTTAACTCAAAAACATCTTCATCCTCAGCCAAATAGCGGTCTTTGGCTACTACGTGTGAGGAAATAATAAATAACACGATAAAACAAACAAAAAAATTAAAATAATTAGCAATTCCGGTATTGTAATTATTGTTAAATCTCATCATTTAATACTGTATTTTTGCCTGAAAAAACAAACTGGGTTCAACATCGGTCGCTTGAGTCTCAACTGTTGAGCCACGAAACTCTCGGTGACTATCAAATAAGTTCTGACCGACAAAAGAAATTTCTAAAGCTTTATAAGCCTGCCAAGCAAGCCGTAAATCTACCGCCACATAAGAATCAATCACTTCTTTATTTGCTCCCTCTTTAATCATATCTACATAGCGTAAAGTCGTATCAAACTGCCAATCTTGCGTAATTTGCCATAATGACCTGATCGTAGCCTGATGATGAGGCGTATCACCTTCATCCTCCTCTTCTGTCTTATCAGTACTTCCTTCTCTAAGATGCAATTGCACTTGAGTAAAAGAATACCCAGCATTTAACTGCCAATTATTGTTAACCTGCCAACTAGCTGCAAGTTCTAAACCATAAACTTCACCATACAGTTCGTTATCAATAACCAAAGGTACTATATTGGGAGACCCTGGTATAATTGCTCCACGCTCAAGTGAGCGAAGATTGTCATATTTGTTATAAAAGAAACTACTATCAAAAGTAAATTGCCCACCCAAAAAACGGTAACCTATCTCATAAGCAATTAATTCTTCGGCATCCATGTCCTCACTACCATAAATATTAATAGCTACAGTTGGAGAAGCCATGGCTCGTTGTATAGTAGAATCACTTTCAATTCTGTTGGGTACTTTAACTGCTCGTGAAACTGAGCCCCAGAAACTATGCAGTTCAAATGGCTTCCAAAGTAATCTGGCACTGGGCTGAAATTCAAACCCTGTATAGCTGTTATGTTCAACTTTAGTGCCCAATGTTAAAATCAACTGCTCATCAATTAAACTTATTTCATCCTGCACAAAACCACTATAGATATTATCCACACGTTTTTCAGGCGAAAGCGTCATCAAACTACCAGGTGAAATTTCATCTCCTATATATCGAAAGCCTAATCCCCATATAAATTCTTGTTGCCAGAATGTTTGAAAACGGTGCTGAAAATCAATATCAACTGTTTCTCGTTGATCTTTAACATAAAAATGTTCTCTTTCCGTATAGTCATAATAGGTTTGTAAGATAAAATTAGAGTCTTCGGACAAATCTCTTTGCCAGCGAAATAAAACATTGGCACCAAAAACATCAGTCTTACTTTCAAAGGTTCTAAAGGGGCCGATAGATGATTCAGGCGTTGCCCTTTCACCTTCTTCACCTGCATAAACATCACTTTGTAAAGTCACATTATCTTTTTTAGAAACCTTACTATCAACTCTAAACCCTGTGCGTCCCATACGCCAGTCATCTGCGCCATCCTTAGCCTCATCTTTTTCAAAACCTTTAACATAAACCCTATATTGGGTATCTTGGTCAAGCTCGCCACCATAGCGCATACTCAACTGACCTTTCTCTTCATTACCTGCTAATGCATTAACCAATAGGCCAGAACTATCTTTAGCATGCTTAGTAATGATATTAATGACACCATTGACTGCATTAGAGCCCCACAAAGTGCCTCCGGGCCCCTTTATTACTTCTATTCGTTCAACATCATCCAGCACTGTATCAACAGTATCCCAATAGGCCCCCCCAAAAAATGGAGAATAAACGCTGCGACCATCCATCAACACTAATAATTTATTTGAAAAAACATCATTAAAACCACGAATAGAAATAGCCCATTTATTCGCATCAAGCTTTGCTACTTGTACACCTGGCACCATACGCAATGCATCAGGAATAGTTGTTACACCTGATCGCTTGATATCTTCTTGACTTAAAACAAAAATAGAAGAGGCTGCTAAACTTAATTTTTGTGGCTTCTTGGCAACAGATGTAATATTAATATCTGCTAACTGTTCAAGGCTCATATCCAAAAAGTCGTCACTTATACCCTCACTCTTTAGATCAAAAGCCAAACAAACCAAGAGTAAAAATAAAGATTTACCAATCAACCTTCTTGTCGTTATTTTGTTATTAAATAAATACTTCATAACAATTCATCCAATGGGACTGGTTTGGCAATGCCATAGCCTTGGGCATAATCAACACCCAACTCATTTAACAAATCGAATATTTCTTTATTTTCAACAAACTCGGCAATGGTTTTCTTGTTCATAACATGCCCGACTTCATTAATCGACTTCACCATAGCTAAGTCCACTTGGTCTTCAAGAATATCTTTGACAAATAAACCATCAATTTTCAAATAATCAACGGGTAAATTTTTCAAATAAGCAAATGAAGATAATCCACTTCCAAAATCGTCTAATGAAAATGAACAGCCTATTTCCCGTAATTGTTGAATAAATTTTGTTGCATTATTTAAATTACCAATAGCAGCTGTTTCTGTAATTTCAAAACAAATTTTTGTTGTTGGGATTGAGTAATATTCAAATGTTTCAGTAATATAATCGAGCATGCTTTCATCGGACAATGATAACCCTGATAAATTGACTGAACATACAGATAGCTTCTCTAAGTAGTCTGGATGCTGTTCTAACCATTCAAACAAATGAGCAATAACCCACTTATCTAATGCTGTTGCTAAATTATAGCGTTCGGCTGCGGGCAAAAAAGCACCAGGAGGAATAGTATTTCCTTGCTCATCAATATAACGAACTAATGTCTCAAAATGTAAGTTTTCCTGCGGGTTGTCAGTAATAGGAACAATAAGTTGACCATACAAAACAAAGCGATCTTCATCCAGTCCACGTTGAATTTTTTCTACCCATTGCATCTCGCCTTGTCGAGATGCTAACTCTTCATCATCAGGTCTAAAAACATGAACTCTATTACGCCCTTTTTCTTTTGCCGCATAACAAGCTGCATCAGCTTCTTTTAAAGCATCAACAGCATTACCCGTACTATCATTAATTGAAGATATTCCAATACTCACTCCAACAGAAAAACTTTTATCTTCCCACGCAAATTGAAAGTCTCTGATTACATTTCTCAGCTTTTCACAAGCATGGTAAGCCTCTTCTAGTGAGCTATTATTCATTAAAACACCAAACTCATCGCCACCTAAACGAGCCAACACATCTTTTTTTCTAATTTGTTTTTTTAGAACATTACCTAATTGTCTTAGCAGTTCATCGCCTGCCAAGTGACCACTTGTGTCATTAACAACCTTAAATTGATCTAAATCTAAGTAACAAAGCGCATGTTCTGCTTTATTTTTATTTGCTTCTTTAACTGACTTTTGTACCACTCCATCAAACTCACTTCTATTCACCAAGCCTGTCAACGCATCATGACTTGCCTGGTACACTATTTTTTCAGATAACCGCCGGGTCTCTGTTACATCCTCACAAACAAGTAAAAAATTATATTGCTGGTCTTCATAATTAATAATCCTCACTGTTTCTCTTACCCATAAAACTCGGCCATCACGGCAAATTTTTCTAATCTCCTGTTTATGAACTTTATGAGGTGATGCAATACACAAATCAAACAATATTTGTGCAGCCAATTTATCTTCTGGATGTATAAAATCAAAAATTGAACGATTCTGTAATTGTTCACTTGTTAAATCTAATTGCTTAGCCCCAAACCTATTAACTGAAACAATCACTCCATTAATATCTAAATGAAAAACCATCGTTGGATTATCATCATAAAGTGCAAGATAATGATTTTTAGCAATCGTTAATGCTGTATTTTGATGCTCTACTGTTGCGATCATGTCATTAAAGGCATCGACTAATTCACCAACTTCATCACTCCCTTGTTTTACTGCCCGATGTGAATAATCATTTTTATCGTTGATATTATGTACCGTCTTCAACAATTTATTTAATGGGTTAGTAATAACAAGGAGCAAAGGTGTCGTTAATAAAAATGTAATGACTGTTGCTAAAAACAAAGCGGCAAAGAGCAATGTGATTGATTGAATTTTGCGTAGAAAAGTGTTTTCTAAATCAGCTTTAATATAAACGACACCTAAAAGGTCCTTGTCCAGCATAATAGGCTGATAAACATAAAGCAGAGTTCGTTCAAAATATGTTGTTTGCCCATTGTATTTATCAGGACAGGGAGACCCTTGATAATCATGCACTTTAAATGAGGTAAATACATCCCCGTAGATATCATAAATACAAGCAGACTGGATATTGTCTACTTGTTCTAAGGATGATAAGTTTTCTTGGGCTAATTCAGAATCATCAAATGTCAGCGCAGCCGTACTTCTATTACCTATTAATATAGACATTGTTGACAAATCATTTTGTACATTTTGTTTAAAGTCTGAAACCTCAAATACTAATAACAAAAATGCAGCAATAACTAACCCTGAAATACTGGAAAAAAGTAGAATAGAAATAAGTTTCTTTTTAATCGAAAGGTTTTTTAAAGGCTTAATCATTTGATTCTCCTTCAAAAACTTCTGCAATTTCTAGCAGCTTGGCACTAATATCTAAGCCACTTTTACGCAGGTGATCTAAATTTATACGTAGTTTTACTTTCCCGTCTTTCAAGAAAAAAGCAATCATACTCCCATACCTAGAAAGTTTTCTGGTTTCTCCTACGGTTAATTTTGGAGGTAATGAACTGATTGTTAAACTCTTAGAATCTAAGCGTTTCAGCTGCTTAGGAGAAGCACCATAAATAATATGGCAATGCTTAGTTTTTTTGGCTGACCTTATTCGATAAACACGAATTGACTTATTCTTAACCGTTCTATTTTCGATAGGGTTTAGAATGCTACCAAAGGGATCTTTACCAAGAATACAGAGATTAAATGTTTCGATATCATCTTCGGGCCAAGTAATAAACTTAGTGAAATTATATAAATAACCCGCTTTAATTTTATATTCAATACTGTTTTCTTCAGCAATAGACTGACTTATAAATAATAGAGTGAATATAAAAAGGAAAAGCCTCACCAGAAAAATCCTTTTTTTATACAAAAAATTTGTTTATACATTTCCAAAATAATAATTAAAAAAATAATATTTATAGGCCTTTGGTTTAGGGGAAAGATATTAAAAATATAAGAGAAATCTTACCTAAAGCCCACTTTTAGACAAACCTTAAAATCAGTTGTAATTTTTTGTTATGCCTTTTTTTTCGTTATAACCGAAAAAATAATAATTGTAATCAGAGTAGCTAGCATAATTGCTGGAAATACGTAGCCAAAGATATATGGAGCATTCACAACGCGTTGCTCTTCATATAAGAATGGAAATGTTAAATACTTATATGAAATAAGAAATATACCAAAATTAAGGGTAACACCGACAAGCCATGCTGCAATCCACTGAAGTATTTTTATTATATTCATAAATCAATTAACAGCCCAAAACCAGGTTTCCTTACTTTTATTTAGGTCTGATACTAACCCAAAAAACTCATATATTTCCCTTACAACCACTCCCTGACCTGAAATTTTATCTTTATTCCATAAATCAATGTGATCACAGCTCCTAGAATCAAAGCTTTCCTTTCCTCTTTGCCAATAGTCTTTAAAATAAACCACACCTGTTTTACCTTTTAGAAGAGTCTGGACAGAACTTGGTGGTATTTTTTCCTTTTTAGAAAAGCCCAAAGGTAAATGCTTATCTATGTTGCTTGCCAAATCGGCGGCTCTTAAAATATGCTTCTTACCTTCTTTGTGAGACCAGCATTAGTACCCAACATTGAGTTAGTATCAATTCCAGATTGAATGAAACACTCACTTAACAATATCGAGCAATAATTATCAAATGGATCATTGCTATCCTTTTGCTTGTTAGTACAAACCGTTTGAATTTCATATTTATCGGGAAAATTATCCCATAAATTTGCAAATGTGGTCATATACGACTCCATTGTAATTTTTTGTGTTTCATACCAAGGGTTTAGATATACTCTATTCACCCTGATCATTTTAACTCTGCAGTTAGTTATACTTCAGATCAACTCATTTTCATCAAGAAAATAATATGCATTCAAGTATAGTTTAAAATGCCAATAAATCTATGTAGCAGTAAAAAACGTAGCTAATACATTGATCATATAACAATGATCTTTAACCCCTGCACTTTCCCTGATACTATGCATTGCCCACATAGGGTTGCCTACATCCACCGTTCTAATGCCTAATTTTGCAGAAGTCATCGGGCCAATTGTGCTGCCACAAGGAATATCCGTACGATGCGAGTATGTTTGATAAGGAACATCACTCATCTCACACCATTGTATAAACATAGCCTCAGAAACACTTTCAGAGCTATACCTATGATTAGCGTTCACTTTAATAACAGGTCCTTTATTAACCGTTACTTTATGTTCGGGTTCATAAGCTGATGGAAAATTAGGCTGATAGGCATGAGCCATATCCGCACTAATCATAAAACTTTGAGCCAATGCTCGTTGATAGTCTTCTTCATTAATACCCGATGAAAAAGCAATCCTTTGTAAAATGTCAGGTAAAAAACAACCATTAGCCCCTTTGGTACTTTCACTACCAATTTCTTCATGATCAAATAAAGCACAAACAAGAGTATTACCTGAATCCAAAGTATTTTTATTTAACATTGCTTGTATTCCAGCATGACAAGATGCCAAATTATCCAGCTGACTATCTGCATAGAATTGTTGTTGATCCCCCCAAAAGCTTCCTTTTTGGGTATCGTATACATTTAATTCCCAAGATAAAATATTATCCGCATCAATACCCGAAGTATTGGCTAGTAATTCATGTAGATACTTTGCCGACAACTGCTCTTCAACGGCTGTAGATAAAATTAATGCCAGCTCATTTTGTTTATGTAATTTTAACCCCTCTTCATTTACCATTCTATTCATATGAATAGCTAGATTAGGTAGGCGCAATAAAGCTTGATCGAACTTAACCAATTGACTGGCGATATTGCCTTCCTCTGTTTTATAACTAATTCGCCCCGCTATACTTAAGTCTCTGTCTGTAAATGTCGCTAAAATTGGGCCTCCATAGATTTCTACCCCCAGCCTAAGTAAACCATCCGAGTTTTTTACCGCATTAGGCTTTATTTTTAACCCCGGCGAATCTGTATGCGCCCCTAAAATTCTATAACCAGTTTCTATTAATGGGTTTTTTCCCAATACAAAACAAATAATTGAGGAGTCATCTCTGATAATATAGTAACGCCCACCTGGTTTTAGACTCCATTTATCAGTTTCCTTAAGTGCTTTAAAATCAAAAGAGATTAATTTATTTTCGATGCTCTTTACTGCATGAAAGGCGCTTGGACTTTCGTCAATAAAATTCAGCAATGCTTCCACTTGCTCTCTTGCGATACTCATTTTTCTTTTAGCTCCAAAGATACTGAATTAATACAATAACGTAACCCTGTTGGCTGGGGACCATCTTCGAATACATGTCCTAAATGTGCATCACAGGATTTACATGTCACTTCTACCCTCTTCATTCCATGGCTTTCATCGGTTATTTCATTAATATTGTTTGCATCAATAGTATTCCAAAAACTGGGCCAACCTGATCCAGAATCATATTTAGTCTCAGAATCAAATAAACGCTCCCCACAACAAGCACAATTGTATTCCCCTGAAATTTTACAATCCGTATATTCCCCCGTAAATGGTCGCTCTGTCCCTTTGTTCCTGCAGACATCAAACTGTTCTGCTGATAGTGTTTCACGCCATTGTTGCTCTGTCTTTTTTATATCCATTATTTATGGCCTTAACTCATTTAAAAAACATATAAATCACATTTTACACTTAGCTTTAATGATAACAACACTTAATTTATGCTGTCAGAGCAGCAATATAGCCACTTTCAGCCTCAAAAATGGTCATAAAAAAAATATGTTATAATGCTCCGATAATTGTTTCTAATAGAGAATAATCATGACCGAAATGATGAATGCAGGCATTGAGTTAATGCTAATTGGGATGGGGATAGTCTTCGCCTTTCTAGCCTTACTTGTTGTAATGGTAAATTTCATGACAACAGTAATTCAGCGCTTCTTTCCAGAAGCACCTGTTACTGCAATTTCCCCTGCATCGGCTTCAACTAGCCATACAGATGCTGGCGTTATTGCTGCAATCAGTGCTGCGGTACACCAATATCGCAACAAACATAAATAAATTACTATTTAGGAAACTTAAAGCCAACCC
>Ga0209826_1003062_pt1 | contig 10701 bp, 18 predicted proteins | sample GOMGulsemesocosm_5_FD_184637 | JGI IMG/M metagenome (GOLD analysis project Ga0209826, IMG submission 184637) | Methane-oxidizing microbial communities from mesocosms in the Gulf of Mexico - GOM15C Gulf of Mexico (SPAdes) (version 2) | ecosystem: Environmental > Aquatic > Marine > Cold seeps...
GCGTTTGTTATTGAGTAGATCACCCATTATTTATCTCCCACTGTTTTTTTAGCTTTAGCCGCTGTTTTGGCTTTTTCCTCTGCGTCATGTTCTGCAATGGTTTTGGTACGCTCCACCAGCTCTGGTTTTGCCTCTTTGTTATTTTTGGTATAACTGCCGCCGTGCGCCATGGTTGTTCCTCGTTATAAAGTGGATAGGTAAGAATCGGCGGTAAAGGTATCCGCCCATTTCAGGTATTTTTTATCTTTCTTAATCAGTTGTCCGCCTACGTGTTCAATCGCAGTCGATTGCCCGTTAAGTAATTTGCCTAATAAAGCGCTAATGACTTCTGTGCGATACAGCCTTAAATTGTCGCTATCGGTTTCATTAAATTGGTCGCTGCGTGTTGCTGTGCGGCGCATAATAATTTCAATGGTAATCATGCCGCTTAAAGGCTGTCTCACTTCGGTTAATAATCCATTTTCGCCCGATTTATCCGCCGATAAGTACACAAAAGCGCACGGGCTTTGCTGCTTATCTATTTGTAAATCATCATCAGGTACGGTTTTAAAGGCACGCGTCTCAAACAAAGGCGCATTATCTTTAATCTCAGTCACCCAGTGGCTTAAATCAGGTAAAACAATCACGGGGTCCCACTCCATTTTTTAATAATCTTTTCTGCCAGTTCTTCCATCACAAAAATAGCGCGGCTTCCCATGTGACCACTGATACCAATTAAGGCTGCGGATAGCACTTGAGGCGTTTCCATCGATTCACATAAGAAAAAAGTTAAAATGCCGACGAACGCAGAGATACAAATTTCACCAATGGATTCCGCGACTGAAAAACAGCGTTTACCTGCTTTAATCTTGCGTATATAACTGACCAATCCACCCCATGATGATAATAAAATCACCCCTGCATAGGTAATTAAGGTGTACGTAAACGGATCTTTTTCTGGCATGGCTTTCATCCTAAAGTGGCCTGTACTTCATCAATGGTTTGTTGGGTTATGTCGCTTAGTTCTTTGTCGGTAATACCTAAAAAACTCCGTTTCGGCAGTATCACACTCCACGATTCTTTTGTGCCTCTGAGTAGCCTAATTAACTTTCCGGCATGTGAAATACTCATATTTTCAGTAATCCACTTTAATGAGGCTGTTTTATGCCCTTTGCCTTTTAGTGCTCTTTTATAGCCAACATCTCTTAAGGCTTTGGCTTGCCGCCGCGTAGCAGGGGCGGTATTAATATCAACATTAGACTTGTGAAACTGGCTTTTATTAAATAACTGCGTATGACCGTATTGGTGTTTAGCAAAAATTCCCGAAGTAACGGGGCTAAAAAAACCAATTAAGGCCGCATCACTTGTGGCATTGACTACTTTTAAGCGTGATTTAGCTTTAACCAGCATCTTTTTACGCTTGCCTGATGCTCTTTTTTTAAACGGTGTGCCGTCTACATTGGTCTGATTTTTAATGCGCTGATGGCTTAATAAGCGCACTTTCTTAGCAATAGAGCGCATCACTTTTACACGCTGGCTACCGGTAGAAAGTGAGGCTTTATCTAATACATTCTCTATTGCGCCAACTTGTGCTTTCCACGAAAGGCTCATATCAATGCGTATTTTGTGCCATCAACATCAATCGTTCCATTCACATCCGCAGTGGCAATAATCAGTTCATTAAACGAAATACCAAATTCTAAATCCGCGGTGTTGTTATCGTGTATATCCACGATCAATGGAAACGCAATCGATGCTGTACGCTCGGTATCGTTTTGGATCACCCAAGCACTAATTTGTGCTAATAACGCATCTTCTGATATCCCGCCGTGTGGATAGCGTTCTATATAAAACATAGCGGTATAGTCTTTTTCAGCAATGATTAACTGCCCTGCTACGCCTGTTCCGCGTAGAGCTGGGGTAATCACTAAATCATCAACAAAGCTATCCACTTGCTCTGCTGCCACTAAATTAAGGTTGATGATGAAGTTATGTAAATCGGCTATTTTTTGCATTAGCGCTTATCCCAGCGTGCTTTTTTAGCGCGTACATCAATATGGGTACGGCCACGATATCGACCGATGCCGTATTGATTGGGGTATTGATTTTCAAACCAAAGTGCGACTAAACCAGCGCAAGTATCTTCCACTACTACATCAGCGGCTTTTCCCTGTAAATGCTGACTAGCACTGCTCCCCCCTTCGTTTTTGTTATGCGTTTCGCAACGTGCGCCACTGTTAATAGTCACTGTGCCAAAACGTTGGCGTAGTGCAGTAAGAACCTGTAATAATTCAGCGTCCACCACGTCAAATCCGCAACCACAATGGCATTCAAATTCATGCCGCTGGAAAAATTCATTTAGACGATCACTCATATAATTACGCTCCGATCATCACTTTTTTCAGAACCTGCAATCGCAAGCAATGAATAATGTGACTCCGCACAATCATCTTCAGATTCCCACATCCCCTCTAGCATTTCCCATTTTTCATCGCGAATGTATTGCGCATAATTAAACGTTCCACCAAAAAGCCATGATTCATCCTGATCTTTGCTAAATCCATAGCAGTCAGGCGGTATATTCGCGGCATTAAGAGGGAATCTATTCTCTGTGCAAGATGCAATCAAACACAATAAAACAGCGGATTGAATCAATAGTCGTATTTTCATAACATCGCCACCTGTACATTGCTGTTGCTCATTTCGTTGTTATCAGGGATTAACTCATCAAAAAACACTTTAATGCTGCTCTGTGATTCGTCTAACCAATACTGCTCGGTTTTGGGGCTTTCTTTGGCCGCGTTTTCGGCATTTTCTTTGCGGTTAAGGCTATTAAACTGCTGCAATAATCCCGCTTTTGCCCGCGTAAACACGGCGTTTTGGTATTCGGTTAATAGCACTTCAACACCGGCTATTTGCTGGCTGTTGGCTAGGGTATAGTCGGCTAGGTTGCTGTGGCCTAATAGTACAATAGCTTGTTTAACCTCGGCTAAGCGTTGGTTAATGCGTATCATCGCCAAGGTCAGCCCGGTCTTAATCACGCCATCTGCATACTCTGGTGGTATGCGGTAATTTTGCAGTAAGTCACCTATCAGCAAATCAGGCCAAAAGCCATCGTTGCTAATGGGTGCGCTGGCGGTAAGCCCAGGCTTACCAGACAGACCGCTCATTTCTTTTTAAGCCGACTAATTAAGCCGCTGAGCAATTCGCCTAAAAATTTCATGCCGATGTTAATTAGCTGTTCTTCTGCTTTTTTGTTTTTCATGATATCTCCTAAACAATAAGGGCGAGTGCAGTCGCCGTTGGTTTAAACATAGCTATTGCATGCTAAACCGCGGGAAGGACTGCCCTCGCGAGGGTAGCTATTCAGCCAGTGCTTTTAGCTGTTTTTCAATCTCGGCTTTTAAACCTTTTACCCCGTGTTTTTCGGGGTTGCGTTGCTCGGCTTTGATAACGCTTTTTAGCGCCTCTTCATAATCCGCATTGCGTACCTGGTGCTTGGCTAACATGGAGTAAGCTTTACTCCAGCATAAAGGATGCACATCCCAATCGCCTTGTTCCATTGCATCAACCAATTGTTCTAAATATGGGCTGGTGCCTTGGTCTTCTTTTAGTAAATGGCTGGCCCATTCGTACATTTCATCCACTAAAAAAGTAGGCAGGTGACGTTTTATTTTGTCGGGCATTTTTTGCCCTTGCGTAACCAAATGCAGCGCTAAATTTAAGCCGTGCTCAATCTCGTTAATATCTAACAGCCAAATAGCAACTTGTACGGCAATGCTGTTGGGATAGTTATCGCCACTTTCCACGTAATCTTGCACAAACGGTAAATAAGTAGGCAAGAATGATTGCTTAAGTTTTAGCTTATCGAGAATGGTTTTTTGATTGGCTATTTTGCCTAAATCCACTTTCATGGCGGTTTGGTAATTCGCCAGGCTACCAATGGCGTTTTTATCCGCTATCGGCATAAGTGCAACGGTTTTATTGTCCGCTTGCACTTGCTTTAACTTGCTCAAGCGTTTTTTAGGCGCCGCGTGTTCTTCAGCTTGCTCTAGCGGGGTGATTTCCGCTGGGGCTTCTGCCTTAGCCGCTTGTGAGGCGGCTTGTATTTGTTTTAATTTGCTCATGCTTTACTCCGCGTTATGCGTATTCAATGCCTTCTACAAAGCCCGTTAGTTGCTCGTCTTCCACCACGTAACCTTGGTTAGCGGAGTTAAAGTCTTGCACTTCGTTTTTCTCTGGCTTGTCTTTTTGAATGCGGCGAATAGAGCTATCTTGGTAGTAAATCGATAGATTTTTAAGCGGCGTCACTAAAATAGAATCGGCTGGGAAGAACGGCGGCACCATGGTTGGCATTCCCGCATACGCTTTGGTAATACGGCCTGATAACATCGCCTTTTCAGTCGGTGTATTGCCGTTTAATTCAAAGTACGTATCTTCCTGGTAAGACATCACGTTTGATCCAACCAACAGCACAAGGTCATCCCGTTGCTGGTGGTAAATCGGTAATAAATCACGCGCTTCTTTAGCCAGTACATCTAAATTTTTAAAGGTGGCACTACCCAATGTAACCGAGCCGACCGAGCCTAATACATGCTGAGAACCGGCATTAAAATCACGGATAATCTGCAACCAGCCTTTATTCACATCGGATAAATCGGCGGCAACAGAATCAGCGGCGACCGATGTACCTAACCAACCAATCGTCAGCATATCGTTACCAATCGCTTGGCGGACTAACTGCATATAACGTGCAGCAAAGTCGGGAAATTTCGCCCAGGCATCAATTAAGGCGTATTTCAGCGCGACATCAAATTCCGTTGCGGCTAAGGCATAGGCTTTTGCATCGAGTTGGTTAAGGTGTTTCGGTACTCGTTCACCTGATGCACTGGTGTCGGTTCGGCTGGCGACATTGCCGGTTAAGCTCATCCCGACTTTTTCGCCTGTCATTTCTGACACAGGCAAAATATTAATCAGCTGTAAAAACGGATTACCGTCTTCGACAATTTTATTGTAGATGGTTTGTGATGTGCTGGGCGTAGCGGCGTAGTTTTGCCCAATCGCCATGGCGACAGGATCAATGCCAAAAGATTTAGCGGTATTAACAAATAATTGCGCGAGTACGCCGCGTGCGGATGTGCTTAAGTTCATTAGGGTGTCCTTGTTTTAATTAAATTAAGTAGCGGTTTATTGGTAATCGCTGGCGGTAAAGTTATCGCCGTCGTGTTCACCTGCAGGCGTACCACCTTCTTTTTTCAAAGCAGTGGCTAACTGTTCACTGAGTTCAGTGACTTGTTTTTGCAGTGCGCTGTAATCTTCACTTTCGTTATCATCAGCCGGTGGCTCGTTTTGGCTGGCGACGGTATCGGCTAAAGCACTGACTTTTTCAGAAAGATTAACCACGGTTTCGGTTAACACTTCAAATTCAGTTTTAGGCTTACTTTCATCCGCAGCGGGTTTTTTATCCGCAAGTTTGCTTTCTAAAGCAATGATTTTTGCTTGCATCTCTTCTAATAATTTTGTAGACATAGGTTCCTCGGTTTCGTTTTTAGTGAATTCTTTAGACATAAACTTGCTGAACCAGCTTGGGGGCGTGTCTTCGGTAAATGTTTTTACGGTATTCTCTGTAAAGTCAGAAAAAATAGAATCAGGAAATTTAGCGGATAGTTTTATTTCTGACGTTGATACTGATGCAGGTTCGTCCGTTGCAGCCAACCCTCTTAAGTACCATTTTCCTTTTTTCTGGAAATTTGGCGCTAATTCCATGCTTGTGTGTAGTTTCTGCCCCGCTTCATTGGCTTGAATGTAATATTGATTGGGCGCTAATATCGCGAATAAATCCATCCCCCCTTCTTCATTTTTTGCTGCTCGCAGAGCTTCAACCGTTCCAAATCTGTACCAGTATTCATGTGATGATTTGATGGGGGCAGAATAATATTCTTTGTCGTAGACCTCTGCGGCATCCATCACCATTTGATCAGTCACTAATCGTCCGTCTATCGTATCGCCACTGCGCCCGATGCGTACCCAATCGGTTTTTAAATTCTTAGGCATACATTACCAACCCCTTAAATTACGTGTTTATTCAAATTACACCCAATTTTAAGTGTCGATTGATAACAGAGCAATGCCTTAGCATTCGCTACATTCCTATAAACGGTCTCTAGGATTTACGCTAGATAAGAACCCTGAAATAAAGGGGATAACACCCCTAAAATAAGGTGTCTTTATTAAAGTGTGATTTGATGGCCAGAAAAACCTATCCCCAAGAGATCAAAGATCTGTGTAAACAATTTTTTGTTAAGGGATTAACGATTGATGAAATATCCAAGGAAATGGGGGTCGACCCACGCACGCTTTATAACTGGCGTAACCGCTTTAATTGGGATGATAGTTTAGCCAGCGGTAGCGTAGAGATAGCCTTAGCAAAACGCTTAAATGTGCTGGCAGAACGTGAGAATAAAACCGCGACTGAATTGCAAGAAATGGATTTGCTGATTAATAAGTTTGGTGATCTTAAGATCAAGCTGGCTGAATCAGTGATGATTAAAAAAGGCATCATCCCCACGGCCATGCAATCGACACCCATTATGGGGCTGGATGTTGAGGCAGAACCCAACAAAAAGCCGCGTAAAAAGCGCGAAAAGAAAGTTAAAAACGATATTTCGGGGGTTTCTGAAGAGCGCATAGAGGAAATTCTTCACTCTATATTTTATGAGTACCAAATAAAGTGGTGGGATGCAATGCGCGACCCACTAACCAAACGTAATCGCTTTATTTTAAAATCGCGGCAAATTGGGGCGACGTATTATTTTGCGTTTGAAGCCTTGGCGGATGCGATTATGAGCGGTGATAATCAAATCTTTATGTCGGCATCACGCGCACAAGCCGAGGTGTTTAAAGCCTATATTATCGCCTTTGCAGAACAGCATTTTGAGTTGGAGCTGAAAGGCCAAGATGTGATTGTGCTATCCAATGGCGCTGAATTACGTTTTTTAAGTACCAATGCGAATACCGCACAAAGTTATCACGGGCATTTATACCGCGATGAAGTGTTCTGGATCCCTAATTATGAAAAATTAGAAAAAGTCTCTAGTGGGATGGCAGCGCATAGCAAATGGCGACGTACCGATTTTAGTACCCCTTCTGCGATTAGCCACCAAGCCTACCCCAAATGGAGTGGTGCAAAATACAATAAAAACCGCTCAGAAAGTAAACAAGCGGAATTTGATATCAGCCATAAGGCGCTTAAAAATGGCTTGTTAGGCGCAGATAAAATCTGGCGGCATATCGTAACGGTGGTGGATGCCGAGAAACAAGGCTGTGATCTGTTTGATATTGAGGAACTAAAAACAGAGTACAGCAAGGATGATTTTCTAAACCTGTTTATGAGTAAGTTTATTGATGATGCTAAGTCCGTTTTTGGGCTAGGTATTATGATGACTTGCTACGCCAAAGAAGATTATAAGGACTACAACGCCAAAGCATCCCGACCTTTTGGCAATGCACCCGTGGCGATTGGTTATGACCCAAGCCGCGTGCGTGATAATGCCAGTTTATCTATTTTGGCCATTCCGCTGCGCCCCGGTGATAAATGGCGAGTGTTAGCAACCTATGATTACCACGGGCAAAATTTTCAGTACCAGGCGAACCGGATTAAAGAAATAGTCGACAGCCATAACGTGCAGCACATTGGTATTGATGTCACAGGGATTGGATATGGTTTATATGATTTAGTGAAAGAATTTTATAGCCGTGTCACCCCGATTAATTACAGTAATGAGACTAAAACCGGCTTGGTAATGAAAGCGATCCATGTAATTGAAAATGGCCGTTTTGAGTTTGAAGCAGGTAATAAATCCATTGCGCAGGCGTTTATGATGATTACCAAAACCACCAGCAGTGGCGGATTAATGACCTATGCAGCTAATAGAAATAGTGAGGTCGGCCATGCCGATGTGGCATGGAGCATTATGCACGCGCTGATTTATGAACCGATTGCACAGCGGCGAAAATCAACGGTCGTCATTGCATAGTATAACCATCGTCACTTAATCCCTCTCTTGCTGGAGAGGGTTGGGTGAGGAGATTAAAATAGTAGAAAGCGAGGCTAATAATGAATGAGAAAAACAATAACACAGGGAAAACCCACGCTTTTAGCTTTGGCGACCCTGAATCGGTCTTAACTAGTAGCCCAGTCGATTATCTGGGCTTAATGCTCGATGCCAGTGGCGATTATTACAGCCCACCGGTGGATTTAAAGGGCTTAGTCAATATCATGGGGGCGAATGCTTACCATGGCTCTATTCTGCATTTTAAAAAAGACCGTGTGATGGAGTTATTCGAGCCGACGCGCTTATTAAAACGTGCCGACATGGCCCCGTTTGTATTAGATTATTTAGCCACGGGAAATAGCTACCTGCAGAACCTTAAAAACCCGTTCGGAAATGTCACCCGTTTAGGGCATTTACCTGCCCTGCCCATGCGACGCATTAAAGGGGAAAATCAGTATATTAAGTTACGATCTGAATCGGATGATATCACGTTTAAGCGCGATGAAGTCGAGCACCTAAAAGAGTACGATCCGAAGCAGTCGATTTATGGTTTGCCCGAATATTACGGCGGTGTGCAATCGGTGCTATTAAGTGAAGATACCACCCTTTTTAGGCGCAGATTGTTAAAAAACGGCTCGCACATGGGTTATGTGTTGGTGACGAATGATGCGGATTTAGATGAAGATGCAGCTGCAGCGATTGAAAAAGCGGTGAAGGAATCCAAGGGGCTGGGCAATGGTAAATCTTTGTATATTAATATTGGCCGATCCAACAGCAAAGAGCCTGTGCAGGTTATTCCTGTGGGTAATGCTGGGACTAAGGATGACCATGACAAAATCAAAGGCATTACTGAAAAAGAAATGCTAGCGATGCATCGAATGCCGCCGGGGTTATCAGGGATTATTCCCGATAATGCCGCAGGGTTTGGCGACCAAATTAAAACCATGCAGGTTTATTATTATATGGAAGTTAAGTCGATGTTAGCGACCTTTGAAACCTTGAACGAAAGGTATAGCGAACAAGTAGTTAAGTTTAAAAAACCAGACTGGTTGTTAGACGATTCCGCCTAGCTTTACGCTATAATAAAAGGGTAATCCACACAGGAGCCACCCTTTTATGCGTGTTATTTGCCCACATTGTCAGAACAAAGCGATTATCAGTTCTAGCAGCAAACTGTCCGATACAGTCACAGATTTATATTGCAGTTGTTCTAATGTGGCCGATTGCGGGGCCAGCTTTGTGTTTACGCTGGCTTATAAGCATGTATTAAGCCCACCGCATAAGTCGGTTAAGGAGTTAGCGGCGGCTTTATTGATCCAGTTACCCGCCGAGGAAAGAAAAGAGTTAATGCAAGGGGATTTGTTCGGGTGATTTGCCCGATTTGGGGGGTAATATCCAATAGTAGGGCGAATTTGCCGGTTAATTACTGGTTATACTTTACATGCTGGCTATCATCGAATGTTGCAAATCACGTAGCTCTTCGAGATTAACATTATCTTCTGAAATATTATTATCGTTTAGATATTGTTCAACAACATCACCATCGCCAAAAACAAAGTTATTGATCTCATCTGAAGTTAAGTTCATTGCTTGAATGTCAGTTTTTTGTGCTTCTAATAATGCTTTAATTTCATTAATCATTTTAAATTCCTTTGCTGCTTTATTTATTACGGCATGAAAGACAAAAGGCTTGTTATTTAGCCAATTATTTAAAGTTTGTGTTGATTCGCCTGACAGCTCAGCGACAGTTTTGAGGCCGGTTAATCCAGCCTCTTTTGCATATTCCGCAGCGGTTTTCATGCTTCTTCTTTTTTAGTGAATACGCCTTCTCTAAGCATGAAATTGAATTTACTTGTAAAGCTCTTAACTTTCTCGCCAGTTTCTAAGTTTAAATATCTAGTATTCTTTTTGCCAATCTCTACAATTTCAATATCAAAGCCGTGGTTAGTGTTTGTTAGAATATCGCCTTTTTTTAATTCGTTTACTGATTTCATTTTCTTTCTCCGTTGAATTTTTAACTTGAGTCTATTTTATCAAATTATTTGATGAATGCAAGTTATCAGGGAAAAAATATCAAATTATTTTATGTTTTCGTTGTTTTCACTACTCAATCGTATAACACAGCGCTCAACCAGACGGGTTTAAGCTGCTGCGCATTTAATTGGCATCTAGCACCGCTGGTTAGCTACGCCGTTATTCGGCATTGCTTCTGTTATTTTTGAACACAGATATATAGCGCACTTCGTTTTACCTGCTGGACTTTATCGTTTGGTGTATTCATTTGTTTTACCCAAGTTTCGCCTGCTGTTTCACAGTTCTCTTTACTTGTAAATTCTTGCGCTGTAATCCCTCCAGTAAATCCAAAATTTAATACCAGTGTTATAATCAGTACATACATAATATTGTCCTTTCAATATGCCTTAAAACTATGCAAATTCAGCCGATTCGCTAAACTTGCGTGTTTTTTTAATTTTGTTTAAAATCGTAAATAAGTTAAATGTTTAACTCATTCGTTTATTATCGCTCTCTACTGATTTGCTACTCGTTAGGTGGATCTTAAATCCCTTCTTTTGGAATATAGCGCACCATTTACAACAATAAATTCTTTCTTGATCCATTGGGTTACTTGCTGCCTATCTACGCCGCAAGCCCGTGCAAAATCAGATTG
>Ga0209826_1003064_pt1 | contig 10699 bp, 8 predicted proteins | sample GOMGulsemesocosm_5_FD_184637 | JGI IMG/M metagenome (GOLD analysis project Ga0209826, IMG submission 184637) | Methane-oxidizing microbial communities from mesocosms in the Gulf of Mexico - GOM15C Gulf of Mexico (SPAdes) (version 2) | ecosystem: Environmental > Aquatic > Marine > Cold seeps...
TCGGCAAAGCTTTTACGCGCCGCTGCCAACGCAGCATTGGCGATATCGACCGGGCTCTGCTCTGCGGCACTGGGGAAAAACTCTGCGCCTACCTCTGCGGCCAATACCTCGAGCTGCTTAATCGCCGCCGGGCGATAAACATCAGCACTAACCACCATCACCTTTTTCTTTTCACGCTCACTCAAATAACGCGCTAACTTGGCAACGGAAGTGGTTTTGCCCGCACCCTGTAAACCGGCCATTAAAATAACGGCTGGCGGCGCCGCAGCAAGATCGAGGCTCTCGTTGCTGGCACCCATCACCTGTTCGAGCTGGTCCTGCACAATCTTTAGAAATTGCTGGCCCGGGTTAAGGCTGAGGTTAACTTCCTGGCCGACAGCTCTATCCCGCACCTGGTCGATGAAGGTTTTGACCACTGGCAGGGCGACATCGGCCTCTAACAACGCCATACGCACTTCGCGCAGGGTGTCCTTAATATTCTCTTCACTCAGAGTCGATTTGCCGGAGATGGCTTTCAGACTATGGGAAAGGCGATCACTAAGATTTTCAAATAGAGCCATGGTAATTTATTCCCGCTAAAACGTTAGGCACTAGAAACTAGATAAATAAGCCCTGCAGTATAACTGATCAAGACCCTCTTCGGCAGCAACATGCCACCACTAACAAACAAGAAGCAAGCAATAACGATCAATTGAAGCCTGTGTCGGCCGAGGCTTTGCGCCACTGGCTTTCTGTGCCAAACTCGACGAATCCGATCAACACGAACAGCTGTTATGTCCGTACAACTTACTGCCACGCTCGCCATCGCCTGTTACTTGACCGCCTTTGGCTTGCAGGTTCGCGCCAGTCTTCAGCCATCCGGTAGCACCGCCTCCATCGCCAAAGGCTCAATATTAGGGCTTAGCGGCCTGGCTTTAATCGCCCACTTTGCCACCAGCTGGCAACAGATCTTTACCGACTCGGGCACCAGTTTCAGTCTACTGCCCCTCTCGGTAGCGATATTTATGGTCATCAACTTTATGGTTGTAGCCGGCAGCCTGCGCCGACCCTTTCACAGTCTATTCCTGCTGCTCTTTCCTGTCAGTGCACTGGCTCTGGCACTCTCTTTATTACCCCTTTGGCAGAGCCCACCCCGCAACAACCTGCCGATGGGCCTGAGCTTGCACATACTGCTTTCGATTATCGCCTACAGTCTGCTGAGTATTGCCGCGCTCGAGGCGCTTTTTCTCGCCTACCAAAATCGACAGCTTCACCAACATCACAGCAGCGCCTTAATGCGCATACTGCCGCCCCTGCAAACCATGGAAAGCCTGCTATTTAGTCTGGTGATCACCGGTTTTACCCTGCTCACACTGGCACTGGCTAGCGGCCTGCTGTTTGTCGACAACTTTTTCGCCCAGCACCTGGTACACAAAACAATTTTTTCCATTGTCGCCTGGCTGGTTTATGGCATTTTATTGTGGGGGCATTTCCGCTGGGGCTGGCGCGGTAAAACAGCAACCCTGTGGACTCTCGGTGGTTTCACCCTGTTAATGCTCGCCTTCTGGGGCACCAAGTTTGTCCTCGAGGTGATTCTGGTCTAAAGCCAGTTGCCAAGCGCTACAAACTACTTCAACATGAGCGGCCCTTAGCTACGAGAGCTTAGCCCCTCTTTGAACGACGCCCCGACTTGGTTGCTTGCCAGTGTGCTAACTGGCCTCCTGATTATCTCTGCTTTTTTCTCTGGCTCCGAAACAGGCATGATGTCCCTCAACCGTTACCGGCTGAAGCATCTTGCTAAAAAAAGCCGTGGTGCCCGCCGCGCCCAGAAACTTCTCCAGCGCCCCGACCGCCTGATCGGTATCATCTTGATCGGCAATAACGCGGTAAATATTCTCGCCTCTATTATTGCCTCCATCATCAGCATTCGCCTGTTTGGCCCTGAGCTGGGTATCTTTGTCGCCACGCTTGGCCTCACATTTGCCATTTTGATTTTTTCTGAGGTAACACCAAAAACCATCGCCGCCCTGCATCCTGAAGCGGTGGCGTTTAAAGCCAGTCATATTCTTAAACCGCTGCTGAGAATAGCCTACCCCCTGGTATGGATCGTCAATCATCTTTCCAACGCACTGGTTCGGCTACTCGGTTTCAACCCTTTAAAGAAAATGGATGACAGCCTCAGCAAAGAAGAGCTGCGCACGGTGGTAGATGAAGCAAAAGAGGAGAACCTCTCTTCGCGCCATCAAGATATGTTGATCAGCGTACTCGATCTGGAAAAGATCAGCGTCAATGACATTATGGTGCCACGCAGTGAAATCCTCGGCCTCAACCTCGAAGATGATATCGACACTCTGGTCGAGCGCATCGTCAATACCGAGCACACGCGCCTGCCGGTCTACGAGGGCGATATTAATCAGATTGTCGGCATCCTCCACATGCGCAAGGTCAGTCGTATATTGCGTGGCGGCGAAGGTGAGCTAACTAAAGAAGCCCTCAAGCGCTTCACCAACCCCACCTATTTTATTCCTGCTGAAACCCCTTTGCATATTCAGCTGATTAATTTTCAGAAGAACAAATACCGCCTCGGGCTGGTAGTCGATGAATACGGCGAAGTAGAGGGCCTGGCTACCCTCGACGATATACTCGAAGAGATCGTCGGTGATTTCACCACCAATATTTTCGAACACGAGGATGAAATTGCCAAACAGGATGACGGCAGTTATCTGATTGATGGTGCCGCCAACATTCGCGACATCAATAAAACCACCAACTGGGATTTACCCGTGGACGGGCCGAAAACCTTGAACGGCCTGGCCCTCGAGCACATCGAGAGCTTCCCCGACGCCAGGGTTAGCCTCAACATCGACACCTATCGGCTGGAGGTGCTCACGCTCTCGGAAAAGATGATCAGCAAACTCAAGGTCTGGCAGATAACAGCGCCCCGAGAAAAAGAAGAGCTTTAGCCCTGCCCAAGATCAAGCGAAGGGGTTGCCCACCTTGCTCCGAGCATGGGCCTTTTTAATCACTGCCCGGCGCTCAGTGTTATCCAGCAACATCCACTGACGGATTTCATCACCACTGCGATGGCAGCCGGTACAGATATCGCCCGAATCGAGGACGCAAATGGCGACACAGGGTGACACTACCGGTGCCTCTTCAATATCGCTACTGTCGCCACCAGTGGCCGATTTACCACCCCCATTCATCACTCAACTTGCCCCTTTTGCTCATCGAGCCTCAAGAGGGTAAATCCAGAGGAATGAGCGACGTACGGAAGCTCGCCGCTTTTTCAATGTAGGTAGCAGCAGAACCCTGCAACACCGCGATGGTTTTCTCATCCAGCTGACGAACAATTTTCGCCGGCGTACCGAGCACCATTGAGTTATCGGGAATCACCATGCCTTCGGGCACCAGCGCATTGGCACCAATCAAGCAGTTTTTACCAATAACTGCGCCATTGAGAATCACCGCATTGATGCCGATTAGCGAGTTGTCGCCAATGGTGCAGCCATGAATCATCGCGCAATGGCCGATGGTGATATTGCAGCCAATGTTGGCCTGTATCCCTGGATCGGTGTGAATAACAGCGGTGTCCTGCACATTGGTGCCCGCACCGATATTAATAATATCGGTGTCGCCGCGAATCACCGCGCCAAACCAGACGCTCACCTGGTCACCCAAAACCACGGAGCCAATCACATCGGCACTGGGGGCGACAAAGACATCTTTGCCTATTGTCGGCACACGGTCTTCATATTGATAAATCATTTATTCACCTGTCTATTAACAGTTCTTAAATTCATGAATTTCTTAAAGTATTAAGCCTGCACACCCTCGCCCTGAGAATCCAGCTTCAGGACTCTCCTTCGGGGAAGCGCGGGAATTGTTGGCGTATTTCTACAGGCAAATCAGCCCGATCAATCTCGGCACTTAAACCCACATCAAACACACGATTGAGCATGTCCACCAGCACCGTTAGCGTAAAGCCCCAGATGGTGTAGCCCGCGTAATGATAACAGGGCATCCAGCACTGACTACCCAGCACATCCACCTGCTTCTTAATTAAATGGCCCGGCTCCAACAAATATGACAGGGGCACATGAAAGATCGCCTCCAGCTCACCGGGGTCTGCTAACAGGGGTAAACCGGGGCGAATAAAGCCGAGGTAAGGTGTTACCTGCACGCCTAATCGAGTGCAACGCTGAGGCAATCGGGCAACCAGCTCAACCTCTCCCGGCGCCAGCGCCACTTCCTCCTCGCTTTCGCGCAGCGCGGTAAACAGCAAACTGCTATCACCCTGCTCCCACTTGCCTCCCGGGAAAGCAACCTGCCCGGGGTGACTTTTCATGTGTTGTGCGCGCTGAATAAGCACCAGCTGGGGGTCAACTTCCCGCGTTAAGGCAAGCAACACTGCGGCCTCTCGAATCCCCTCTACGGGCTGAAGAGGTTCGGGTGGCAAGGTGCCGAGCTGATCAGAAATTTTCTTTAACACCAATAAAAACCTGCTGCTTTAAGCTAATGAATGGGCAAGGTTATGCTCTCAAGGTTATACTCGGGGAAACATATTGTCATAAATTATTCAGGATGAACGAGCACCTTGAAATACTGTAGTAGTTGCGGCGGCGATATAGAGCACCGCATCCCCGAAGGGGACGATCGCCACCGCCACGTTTGTGATGGCTGCGAAACCATACACTATCAAAACCCCTGCATTATTGCTGGCTGCATCCCCGTCTACCAAAGTCAGGTGCTGCTCTGCCGCCGGGCGATTGAACCTGCCTACGGTTACTGGACCCTGCCCGCCGGGTTTATGGAAAACGGTGAAACCATGCTCGAAGGTGCCATGCGCGAATGTGTGGAAGAGGCCAACGCCCATCTGCATTCGCTCGAGCTGTACAGCATGATAGACATTCCCCACATCAATCAGGTCTATGTGTTTTTTCGCGGCGAGTTGGCCGAGCCCGAGTTTTCAGCGGGTATAGAATCCCTTGAAGTCGAGCTCTTCGAAGAACACCAAATACCCTGGGACGACATTGCCTTTCCCTCGGTAAAGAAGACACTGAAGCAATTTTTCAAAGATAGAGAGTCCGGCGACTTCCCCGTCAGAACGGATGCCATTCGTCGCAAATAAAAATACGCTGACCGATTACGCCAAAAGTCCCTACAAAGACACATTACTGTCTTAATCGGCACCCCCGGAGGCACTTAATGACCTACTCTCGCCCCTGTCTTTTACGTAAAGTCCCTGCTTTGTAAACTGCTTAGTACCGTTTTTATTCAAACACTAGAATAATAAAACCGTACCAAATTGATCAAATAATCAGGGAACCACTGGGAATGACGCTTTCTTTAAAGAGCTTATTAACGGGCTTTCGCTATACCGCGCAAGCAACTATTTTATTCGCTACGTTTAGCGCCAGCGCCGCACCCAGGCCCTACCCGGTTACACAACAAACCGTTTACGACCTTAAGTCTGTATTTGCCTCGGTGCAATCTATGGATGTCACCCAGGGCAGAGCCCGTATCGGTGGCACCCTGGTTGAACTGCTGGTTGATGAGGGGGACATTGTTGAAGCCGGACAAAAACTGGCCCTGGTACGTGATGCCAAACAAAAATTGCAAATCGCCGCTTTCGCTTCAAAATTACGCTCTTTGAATGCCCAGTTAAAACTGGCCAAAACCACGCTAAAAAGGGTCTCCACCCTGCAAAAAACAGGCAAAGCAAGCCAGGCAGAGCTCGACAAAGCGAGGACGCAGGTCGACGTCGTCACGGCTGATATCGCGGCGCTTAAACTGGAGCAAGGGGTCGTTCGCGAAGCCCAGGCTCAGGGCGATGTCCTCGCGCCAACCCGAGGCCGGATACTCAACGTAAATGTCACTCAGGGTGCGGTCATCATGCCCGGCGAGCCCATTGCCGATATCGCAGCTGACAGCTACATCCTGCGTCTGATGCTGCCCGAGCGCCACGCTCGCTTTATCAAAAAAGATGACAAGGTATTAGTTGCTGAACGAGGCATGCTCGACATCAACAGCAACACCAGCAGCAGTAATGCCAGCCAGGCGACACGGCGCGAAGGCACTGTTTCCCAGGTTTACCCCGAACTCGACAACGGCCGTGTGGTTGCCGATGTTCAGGTCGATGGGCTCGGTGATTTTTTCGTCGGCGAGCGGGTCAGAGTTTGGGTCTCCACCGATCAGCGCGAAGCCTATGTTATTCCCGCATCCTACATCCACCGCCGTTACGGTCTGAGTTTCGTCTATTTAAGCGATGGCAGCGAAATCGTTATTCAGCCCGGCAGCCAGCTCGCCACCGGTATTGAAGTGCTATCCGGCCTGCAAAACGGTGACATACTGGTACAACAACGCATACAACAGCCCCCCGTCCACTCAAATAACGCAGGGGAATAATTGTGTCTACAGGCATTGCGGGACGCATTACCCAGGGCTTCATTCAATCGGCGCTAACGCCACTTATTCTTATCGTCTCCGTCATTCTCGGTGGCATGGCACTGCTGAGCATGCCCCAGGAAGAAGACCCACAAATCACCGTTCCCTTCGTCGATATTTTTATTGACACTCCCGGCCTGCAAGCGGAAGACGTGGTCGAACTGGTGACCAAGCCCTTTGAAGATATTCTCAAAGGCATCGACAATGTTGAGCATGTCTATTCAATGACGCGTGACGATGGCATCGCCCTGACCGTGCGTTTTGATACCGGCTTCGACGACGATGCCGCCGTAGCGCGGGTCAACGATGCCATCGACGCCAACCGCTATCGCGTGCCCGAGAACCTGCCACCGCCGCTGGTGATTGGCCGCAGTATCGACGATGCCGCCGTGGTAGTACTCACCCTGTCGCCCAAGCCCGGTAATAAAGGCCGCTGGAGTGCCGAGACTCTCTACGATTTAACCGAAGAGCTAAAGCACGAAATCATCAAAGTCGACGATGTCGGCCTGACGTATATTATTGGTGGTCAGCCCAAAGAATTGCGCATCGAACCCGACCCCGAATTACTGTCCCTCTACGGCGTCACCCTCAATCAGGTCGTCGAGAAAGTACGCAATGCCAACCTGTCATTTGCCGCCGGTAATTTGCGCAACACCAATCAACTCACCCCCGTCATCGTTGGCCAGACCCTGCACAACACCACAGAAATTGGCCTGCTGGTGATTACCACTACCGATGGCCGACCTGTGTATTTACGCGATGTCGCCAAGGTTGTGATCGGCGCAAGTCTCGGCGAGCACCGTGTTTCACAGCTACTGCCCATCAGTGACGGTGAAAGTGGCAAAAGCTACGAACGCCTGCCCGCTGTTACCCTGGCCATTGGCAAGCGCAATGGTGCCAATGGCGTGGCCATTAGCGAAGGCGTATTAAAGCGCCTTGAGCTGGTGCGCGGCGGCTTGATACCCGATGATATTAACGTGGCAATAACCCGCGACTACGGTGAAACAGCGGGCCACAAATCGAATGAGATGATGCTCCACCTGGTTCTCGCCACCGCTGCCATCGTCATTATTATGGGCGCTTTTTTAGGCTGGCGAGAGGGCATCGTCGTACTCCTCGTCGTTCCCTCGACCATCTTATTAACCTTTTTCACCTGCTGGATGCTCGACGTCACGCTCAACCGCCTGACCATGTACGGCATTATATTTTCCATCGCCATCCTCGCCGACGATGCCATTGTGGTGATAGAAAACGTCTCTCGCCACTGGAAAATGCACGATGGCCGCAGCGTGCTACAGGCCACTATTGACGGCGTGGCCGAAGTCGGCAACCCCACCATTATCGCCACTTTCACAGTGGTCATGGCGATGCTGCCAATGCTCTTCATCCACGGCTTTATCGCCCCCTTTCTCGAGCCCATTCCCATCGCTGCCATTGCTGCGATGATCTTCTCCCTCATCCTCGCTTTTACGGTAGTGCCCTGGGCAATGCTCAAATTACGCCCCGAGACCGCAGATGAAGAAGATGAAGCAGCCGACGAAAAAGAGGCCCAGGGAGGTGTTTTTGGTACTGCCGTTCGCGCCACTTTAGGTGGTCTACTGAGCACGCCGAAACGCGCCAAGTACACCGTGTTTGCCATTGTCGGGCTGACCCTGCTGACCTTTTTAATTCCCTATTACCAGCTGGTGCTGTTCAAAATTATGCCCTTCGATGATAAACAGGACATTCAAATACAGTTTGACCTGCCCGAAGGCTCCACCCTCGAGGCGACTGATCGCATACTGGTCGAGGCCAGTAATTTGATCGGCGACATTGAAGAAATTGAAAACATGCAACTTTACGCCGGTGTTGCCGGACCCTTCCACTTTTACGGATTGGTGCGTCAGGACTATCTGCGCAACTCGCCAGAACTGGGTGAAGTGCGTATCCGCCTGTCATCGACCTGGGAACGCGATCGTGAAAGCCACGATATCGCCATGGAAATCCGCCAGCGCTTAAAGGCCCTTAAGCTGCCAGAAAACACCACCGTAGAATTGGTCGAATCCCCGCCCGGGCCACCAGCACCCTACATTGTTCTGGCCGAGGTCTATGGCCCCGATGCCGAAACCCGCCGCGCCAGTACGCGCAAAATCCAGCAAGCAATCGACGCAGTTCCAGCTCTGGCGGAAACCGACAATTCCCTGGGCAACCCCGCCATGCGCATGCGTATTGCCATCGACCAGGAGAACCTCGACTTCCACCAGGTTAACGAAGGTGCCGTTTACAGCACTCTCGCCGCCCTGCTGCAGGGCGTTGACCTCGGGCACTCCCACCGTGGCGATGGGCGCAACCCCATCCCCATCGTTATGCGCCAGCCCAAAGAATCACTCTTTGTGGGCGAGCGTCTGCTCTCGACACCCATTCCCACCATGACCGGTGAAACCCGCGAACTGGGCGATGTGGTCACCATTACCCATGAACCCGCTTCCTACCCCATTTACCGTCGCGATGGTCGCTTCGCCGATCTGGTAATGGCCAGTATTCGTGGCGAGCACCGCGACGCCCCCATGTACGCCCTGCACGATGTTGAACAAAACATTAAAAAAATGGACTGGCCCGAAGGCATGCAGCCCGATGTGCGCTACTTCAATCAACCGGAAGATGAAAGTAAACCCACCCTGCTGTGGATGGGCGAATGGGACGTCACCAAAGAAACCTTCGTCGAACTCGGCTCTGCCTTTAACTACGCCATACTCGGCATTTATATATTGGTGGTCGGCCAGTTCAGCAGCTTCAAAACCCCGCTAGTGGTATTACTGCCGGTGCCGCTGGGCTTTTCCGGCATCATTCTCGGCCACTGGATAATGGATGCCACCTACTCCATGCCCTCCACCATCGGGCTGATCGCTCTCTCGGGCATCGTGGTGCGCAACTCGATTTTATTAATTGAGTTCATTCACATGAAAAGCCGAGAGGGAGTGCCAATGCGCACTGCAGCCCTTGAAGCTGCAGCCATACGCTCCAAACCCATCTTCCTCACCGCCCTCGCTGGTATTGCCGGTTCGGCCTTTATTTTGCCCGACGCTATGCTTCACGGCATGGGTGTGGCACTGATGTTTGGCCTGGCCTCGTCGACGATACTCACTTTAATCATCATACCCGCCATGTATGTCTGGCTGCGCGATGATGGCCGCGCCGTTTAAAAAACCATAGGCATAACTCTCAAACATAAAAAAACCCTCTCCTGATTATTCAGGGGAGGGTTTTTTATCGCGTAAATTATCGTGTAAAACCTAAGTTTAAGACCTGCTTATTTGTAAAATACTACCTTCGCCATCGGCGGCAAGTAATAAACCACCTTTGCCATCAACACAAAGGCCACCGGCAAAATCGAGCGGGCAAGCAGCACCTACAGGTAAATGGGTGACGATTTGTTGAGGCTGACTATCGCCGATAAGATCAATCGCCCAAATTGAGCGAGTCGCTCTGTCGAGAACATAGAGGGTATTATCGATGGCCGCCAAACCTCGGGGGTCGGCCAGCCCCTCGAGCACGACCGACACCTCACCCTGCAAACTCACCGCAATAACTCGCCCACTACCCGTATCAGACACATAACACTGCCCTTGCCACATAAGGACATCAGTCGGTGCATTCAAGCCGTCGACTAAAGTACGAACCTCACCTGAGGTGCTAATAGCAAGTACAGAATTGGTATTTTCCCGCACCACAAGTACACCGCCGTCATCTGCAGCACACAAGCCTTTTAACTGCCCCTGCTTGGCCACCAGCATGTCAGTCGTCTGCAAAGCAAAGTCATAGCGCAGCACATCACCTCGAGCCGTGGTCATCAGGAATTCCCCCGGTTTACCGGCGGCAATGGCGCGCACAAAGCGGGGCGCGGAATTATCCAGCGGGCTACCGACTGCACTGCGCTCACCCTCTGGGGAAATCATCGCCAAGCTGAGACCATCGACCACAAAGCAGGTGCCAGAAGCCGTATCGCAGGCGATGCCCCAGGGACCAACCCAACCGGCTTCAACCAGCACGCGCTCTTCATTGCTGCCGTCCATTGCTACTTCGGCAACACCGCCATCGACAAAATGAGAAAGGTAGAGTTTGCCGTCGGCATCAATGGCCAGATTGTCGATACCCGGACGTACCCGAGCGACTACCGTTTGCTCACCCGTTTCGGTATCAATTTTCACCACCTCACCATTACCCGCCTGGGGCACTAACAAGTCACCAGAGGGTGTGAATTTAGCAGCTGTGGGATGAGACAGACCCGTTGTTA
>Ga0209826_1003066_pt1 | contig 10697 bp, 9 predicted proteins | sample GOMGulsemesocosm_5_FD_184637 | JGI IMG/M metagenome (GOLD analysis project Ga0209826, IMG submission 184637) | Methane-oxidizing microbial communities from mesocosms in the Gulf of Mexico - GOM15C Gulf of Mexico (SPAdes) (version 2) | ecosystem: Environmental > Aquatic > Marine > Cold seeps...
ACTTTTTAGCACATGGGGTGGAACCCAAATAAGCAAATCATCGAAAGTCGATGCTGAATTAGACGAATAGATCCGGTCAATAAAAACAGAATCCCCATCAGTATTTTCAGCCTCATCCGCGCTAGACGTTGTGGCCCAGTTCTTTCCATGTGAAATCACAATGGCGGGTAATAAGAGCGCAACAGGATTCCCCCCCGCTCCATCTAGCACTGTGATACTACCTGCAGAACAAAGCGAAAATGAAATACCAGGCGTGGATGCCGAGCACCCAGTGCCATCACTTGCGTCAGCAAAGTTACTACTGACTCGATAAGTAAAGGCTTGCCCCCAGGCATCTATTTGACCCAGACCCATATCTACCCATGGAAAGTCTCCTTCGGCATTAGAGCAAGTTACAGCACCATCGCCCACACCATCACCATCAACATCTGGACAGGGCAAGCGCCCATTGCTAAGTGCAAAGCCTATTAGTGCCTCGCGCATATCTTCAAGTTGTCTGCCTGTGGAATCCCTGTCTTTTTTTTCCATTTGAATCGACAAGGGAATGAGAGATCCACCAATGAGCAAGCCTAAAACAACCATAACCACAGCCATTTCGAGCAAAGTAAATCCAGATTGACAATTCTTAAAAAAAGTTACGCCACTCTTATTTACCGACAAACAGCTATCTCCTCGCATTACTCATACCTTTTCCTGTCGCTACAAATCACCTGGCAATATGGCAACCAGGGTGTCATTAAAATTGACAAGCGCATCAACTTGTTGCGGAGCTGTTATAAACCCTGGTGGCAGAGAATTATTAATAGCCCCTAATGTATCCATATAATTGACAGCTTGATTGACAGCATTGCTCAACAGTGAGCTGCCACATTCGGTACGACTACCTAATGCCATCGTTCTTGACTGCCCAAGCAATACACTTCCGGGCGCGGCAATTACAGCAACAGCATTTGCAGAAATAACCTGACTGGGATTGTTAAGCGTAAAGTCACCGGCAGGCAACGATGGATCAATACTTGGTACTACGCCAGCCCCTTGTTTATAAGATGAAGAAACAAAATATCGCAAGCAAGTAGCACTAGCATCTCTGAGAGGAGGTAAACCAAGCGTCTGCCATGGCAACCAGCCTTCCGCACTTGAAGTGCCACAAGGCGTTTCTTCGAGGCCATCGCCATCCAGGTCTGGGCACGGAAGATAACGGTGTCTGAGACCTGTGGCACTACTCAAGTCTGTATCAGAAAGTCGACTATAGGCAATTAGTGCAACCTTAGCCTGAGAAAGCACTACCGAATTTTTATAAGGTCTATCAAGTAATCCCTGTAGTCGGCTCGTCCCTGTCAGTAAAAATGAAGCGACACTAATAGTGATGATCATCAGCAAAATAAGAAGTGCCGCTCCGCTATTCAAGGCTGGCTGACTAATTTTAAGCGACCGAGACACAGGGTAATCTATTCTATTTCAGACATAGTTTCTGAAAAGCTTTCACCATCATCAACCAAAAGACTTTCGGACGAATAAGGCTTGTGGTTAATACTGCGATAGTTTTCGCTGATGCCTCCACCATCAATAGCAAAGCGTTGTCCGGGTTTTAGTAATAGAGGCGCGCTAGATGTTGATAACTTTAGGATCACAGAATTTTCAACAAGCTTATTTGCATCGATAGTGACACCAGCAACAGCGGGTCTTTGAGTAATATCACCATTGACCCAAATAGTATTTGGGCCACCATGCCGTTTAACGAGGCCATCCAAAACCAGGATGCTTCTCTCATCAGCTGATGTATTAGCCCGAATAACAGACATAGAATAAGGCTTCAACCCTTTGCGCTGCCGATCAAGTTTTAGACGCTCTTGTGATGTCGTCATTAGGTCACCAAATGAAAAACCAGGTGTCGATACAATAAATAATAATATGAGAATGCCAGCTTGCCGAATTATTAACACACCACACCACCTCATGGCTCACCGCCCATTTGCTGAGTAGAAAGACCCTGGTATTTCGCTGTATACAAAGAAATATCACAATTAGCACTAAAATTATGTGCGCCTGAAATATCAAAATTTTTAGCAATTTTACTAAGCTCGCAGTGCTCAATAACAAGCAAGCCCGATGACAAACTCTCAAGATCTTGTATCAGTGTCACCAAATCCCCTTCATGAAGAAGGCTCGATTCAAAACTAAGTGAAGATTGTAAGAGGTCTACATTATTAGGGGGTAAAAACCGTTCACTCTCAGCCTGACGCTGGGGGTCGATTTGATACCCTAAGTTTGGAAGTTGTAACCTTTTCGCGGTGCGTTCAAGTTGCTCAATCCAGGATAAACGATTCTCTTTATCTAGAAACCCGCTTGACGATAAGGATTTAAAATCTTCGTGGTATCTCTCGATAAGTAAAGTATCATTCAACAAACTCGCAGTAGCACTTTTCTTGACGCTAATTTTGTTTTCATAAAGACGATTTTCATCACGAGCACGATCAAGCTTCATATCGCTCAAGTAGGCCAGCCCTAAACAAAGTACGACGACGCAAGAAAAAACCCCAAGCCTGCCTCGAATCAGCAAAAATTGAATATCAAGCATTAGGAGCCTTTTTTATTAAAGTGACATCGAGGGAAAAGCCAGGAATCACTTGACTCGACAGGGAACGGCTTGCCTTAATGTTTGAATCTATGTCCAAAGGCAATTTAGTCACAACAACACTTTCCACATCATCCTGGCGACTAAGACTATTTTTCAATGACTCAATAAGCTCGATAGACCCCCGGTAATCACCCGCAAAATTATTAACTGTCCCTTCAATGCTAATGATAACCCTGGCTTCATCTACTAGTGAAGCCGAATCCATATCGCTGGAAGCTCCCATATCGTCCACGGAATAATCACGCTCGCTCCTACCCATAGGAGCATTTTTCTGCGAAACCATAGCCTCACCAAGCCTGCCAATACGCCATTTAATTTTTGACAAATTTAAATCATCAAAATTAGAAAAGCTCTTACTTATTACGGTAAAAACATGTCCCGGAAGAGATTCTGAATAGCCAACTTGTTGCCGGAGATCAACCATACTTTGCATTTCTTGTGGTGATACACCAACATAGCGGTGTCTTTCCTGATAAGACTTAAGCTCATCTTCAACTTGCGAGTATTTAACTTTCAGTATCTCAGCTGATTTTTCAATATCATTCAGGCTCTTTAAATCATGGGCTATAACAGCAAACATTAGTGCCACAACAGGAACACAAGCCCTAGTGAGCGCTCTATTGATTTTTTGATGCTTATGATGAAGGTTTAGCGCCATAGGCTTGTAGTGCGATTTTATAGAAAACTGCTTTGCAATTAAAAATGATCCTAGCGCCGATAAACCCCGAGCTAAAGGTAATGAATCGCAGCCATTTTGAGAATATAAATCTGTAGAATCAACATATAAATAATCACAATGAGAGGCGCTAGCCTGACACTTCAAAATTGAGTCAAGGGCAGGAGGAAGAACCATCAGAACCTCCATGCGCTCACCGGTAACAAAGGTTTTTTTATTATTCAGATATTGCCAGGTTCGTTCAATTTCTTTACGAAATCGATCCGCAACTTTATCAATATCACTCGTTAGAATGGATGTTTGACGACTAAATATTAAATGCCCTTCATCAACAAAAGATTGTCGAAAAACATAGCGACCATCATGCTCCTCATCACATGACACAACAAGGGTTTGCGGCTTGTGAACTATGGCCTGAATCGTCTTGCCGGCGAGTAAAGGCAAGGAATATACGCCAGCTATTTCAATCCCCTGCTTGACTATAAAGTCAATCGCAGGATCAACGGAAGAAGAGTCCGCAATACCCGACATGGAATATATATCATCGTACCGACCAAGCTTCAATCGTCGAACATGATCAGCATATGAATACTGTCCTGAAGGAAAAAGCTTCTCAAGCTTTCTCTTAATGAGACGCTTACGGTCACCCCCAATTACATGGGGTAATTGTTCTTGATGATAATCTTCACATGACAGATCTAACAATAAATAATTGGGCTTTATTTTATAATCATCAACCTGAGCACTGAAACGTACCTGGCTTGACTTATCAGCAAATTCAAAAGTATCAACAACACTAACCGTACTTGATGAACAAGCATAAATCGTCAAACAACTATCACTAAGGCAAAAAACTGTTTTTGTTTTCATCAGAATTGAATCGTACTAATAATGTCATAAATAGGGCCCAATACTGCAAGCATAATCCAGCCGAGTATAATACCCATTATGACGGTCATGACTGGCTCTATCATCACCTGTATTTTATCGACTAAGTCCGTTACATCTCGACTATAAAAATCGCTAATTCTCAGCAATGAATCACCCAAATCCCCCGTTTGCTCACCTACATTAAGCATTCTCAGCACTAAAGGCGGAAAAATTTCTGCTGCTGAAAATGCATCGGAAAGGCTTTCACCCGACGATATTTTACTCCGTATATCCTCCAGTTCTTCTTCAACATACACATTTGAAACAACACTACCACTGATTGCAAGGCAATCTAGGACACTAATACCCGCATCATAAAGAAGAGCAAAACTTTTACAAAATCTAGACAAAATCAACTTGTTAATTGCCTCTCCAAACAGTGGGATACGCAACTTATACCTATCAAATAAATATCTTGACCTAGCATTTCTTTTTAGAATCAACTTGATCATCATGAAAATAAATATCGGCGATAGAACAACAACCATCCAATGATTTACAAAAACATCAGAAACGACAATAAGAGCTCGTGTCAATAATGGTATTTCCTGATTCATCGATGAAATAAAATCAATCAACTGCGGAACAAGATAAATCATCAAAAAACAAACAACACCAAAAACAATAACGCCAACAAATAAAGGGTATGTTATTAATTTCTTTGTTTTTTTAATCATATTATCTTGCCATTCAATAATATCTTTCAGCTCGCCGAATATCGTCCCCATATTACCCGATTCTTCACCCGCCCTAATAAGACTAACCATCAAGTCAGTAAAAACTGTTTTATGCTCTTGAATTGCACCAGACAAGGTTTGGCCCGCTGAAATATCGTCAACAAGGCTACTGAGAACCTTGCGCATTGAATCTGATGATTCACTATCACGCATTTCAACCAGTGTATCGACAATCGGGATTCCAGCATCAGCCATTTGTTCAAGATACATAAAAAAAACAATTAATTGTCGTCGTGTTATTTTTCGACGAGAGAAAATATCCAGACCTTTTTTTCTTATTTTCGCACTAACAAAATGAAATCCCTGATTATCCAGGCGATACTCAAGATCATCGATATTATTGGCTTCGATATTTCCGACAATTTTTTTGCCCCTGGCATCGATTGCCTTATAGGTATACTCATGCATTATTTATGCACTCAACCTTGAGCTAAAATCAACAACTCTAGACACTTCATCCAGGGTTGTCTCACCATTCTTCACCCGTCCTATTGCATCATCTACCAAGCGAAGAAAGCCCTTAGTAACCGCTAGTTTATTAATCTCTCTTGTGGATGCCATATTCGTAATGAGGTCATCAAGATCTTCATCCATTTTTAATATTTCCAATAGAGATAAACGACCTTTGTAACCTTGTTGGTGGCAGTTATTACATCCTACTGCACGGTATATTTGAACAGATTCACCATCATCAATATCAAGTAACATTTCTTCCAGTTCATTTGGACTATCGGCCACACGGCATTCCATGCATAACTTTCTCACCAAGCGCTGGCCTACAATGCCAATAATATTACCGGCTATCATTCCTGGTTTAACACCCATATCAAGTAACCTTGCAAATGCACCTATCGCAGAATTCGTATGCAATGTAGAGAAAACTTGGTGGCCCGTCATTGCTGCACGAAAGCCCATGTGCGCCGTATCGCTATCTCTCATTTCACCAACCAGAATTATATCTGGATCCTGGCGCATTAAAGAGCGTATACCATCAGCAAAATCCATTTTAACCGCAGAATTAATTGACGATTGTCGAATCATTGGCATCGGATATTCAACAGGATCTTCCAATGTCATAATATTAACGGTTTCATTGTTTAGATAATTAAGCAATGAATATAAAGTTGTTGTTTTACCACTTCCTGTTGGCCCCGTAACAAGAATAATCCCCTCGGGTCGAGCCATCATTAATTTAAACAAACTCCGGTGGTGCTCTGTAATATCTAAATTTTCCAGAGGGACGATAGCTTTACTTCTGTCTAAAATCCTGAGGACAATATTTTCGCCATGCAATGTAGGCTGGGCAGCCACCCTGAAGTCAATCGGATTTCCTGCAATTTTCAAAGATATATGACCGTCTTGAGGCGCTCTCATTTCGGCAATATTCATATCAGATAGCACTTTTAAACGCACGACAATCGAAGGCCAATACTTTTTATGTAGACTCCTAACCTGGCGCAAAACACCATCAATACGATAACGAACCCGTAAAAAATTATCCTCAGGTTCGAAATGAATATCTGATGCATCCTGCTTTACAGCATCCGTCATAAAGGCATCAACTAGGCGCACTGTTGGGTGACTGTATTCATTCCCCTCAACGGCATTTGCCCGCAAATCAATTTCGCCTGTTTCAATTTCATTGAGTATCCCGTCGATCGACAATTCAAAGCCATAAAATTGATCAATCGCCAGCATAATTTCTGATTCACTGGCCAGTAAGGGTTCAACACGCACACCTTCAGGTAGTACAACTGCCACTCGGTCGATGGTGAGAATATCAAAGGTATCAGGCATTGCTATAAGTAGCTTTTGTTCGCCCGGCACATAACTAATTGGCATGACTTTAAGGCGTGCCGCCAGTGACTTATCAATCATACTTATCGCATCAGGATCGGGGACTACTTCTTGTAAATTAACACTATCCTGACCTAAGCTTTCGCCTAGCGCTTCTTTTAAAACAGACTCTGTTAAAAACCCTAAGCGTACAAGAACGTTACCCAGCCTTTCATTTTTTTGCTGTTGTTCAAGAACAGCAATCTTTAACTGATCGGGTGTAATAACCCCACTTTCGATCAGCTGATCGCCAATCCTCTTTCTAACCTTTGGTTGAGCACTCATTTTCCACCTCTGCTCAATTCCTTAATGCGTTTCAATACCGCTTTCTCTTCAAACCGGCCAGGGCCATTCACTTTTAGTGCTAATGCCTGCTTGTAATATCGCACGGCTATCTTCATTTTCCCCAGTTGATCCAGACAAACAGCAAGATTAAATGCGTAATCAGCATTCACTGGCTGCAGCGCAAAGGCATCAAAATATTCTGCTTGTGCTGCAGACCATTCTTCACGACCAACGTAGTAATCACCTAAATTTGCATGGATAAAGGCTTGGCCTGGATTTTCCGCCAACAATTGTTTCAATTTGCTACCATGGCTAAGCGCTGTTTTATCAACGTTCAGGTTTAACAAGCCAACACTCGCATTCAATTCACCCGGCGATTTCTCTAGCGCTTTTAAATAATGAGACCTGGCACTATCACTTTTTCCCAGCACACTCAGTACGTCTGCCATTCCAACTAAGGCTTCTACATTATCTGACGAACCAGCAAGAGCTTCACTGTATTTCTTTTGTGCCACCCTCCATTCTCCGGCTGCCATCGCCTGCTTTGCCTGAGTGATATTTCTTCTTGTTTTATTGGGAACCTTACGCTTTCTAATACTTATTTCATCAACAACTCGTTCAACTGGCTGCTCTGATGATTCATTTAATGCAACATCATTCCGCTGTTCGCCCACCTTTTTTGGATCAATTCCATGTGAATACGTTCCTAATTCAAGATTTCCACCGACAGGAAGATTGACTTGTGTATTCCCGTTTAAATCCAGGCGTTTTTTATCTTCACTTTTATGTATTGATGAAGTATTAGCAGCGCCGCCAGCAGGCGTCATCTCCGATTCGCTCGAATTATCAACAACTGTTTTTATGTCATCTGAAACCAAGGGAGCATCCATCTCACTCCTTACAGGGTTGTTATAAATAGTTGTGTTTTCTTCAAATAAGGAGTCGCTAGTCAACGTCCAGCTTAGGTAAGCAATTAAAAGCACTGCAAATATAATCAACAAACTGGCAATAATAATCTTTGAAGATCCAAATTTAGTCTGAGTACGGTTACGAAACACAGCATTGGCGACCTGATTAGGCGGCGGCTCATCAACCTTGCTGATTTCACCTTGTAGATCTTTTCTCACACGGGCTTCAACTTGTTCTTCAGCCGCTTGGCTTTCAAACTCAACAACGGGGGTATCTAACTCAGCTTCTACGTTCTTGTGTTTCTGCTCATCGTTACCGGGCTCCACATTCTTTTCGTGCGACTTTATTTCAACATCTGTGTTAGCATGATCGTCCTGCAGTTCTAGCACCGCTTCATCAATATCTTCCACATCCAATTCAAGCTCGAGCTCTAAGTCGCCATCGTAGGGTTCAGCTTGTTCCTCTGCTTTCTGAACAGCCGTCTTACGATGAGTACCCGCCTCTTTTAGAGCATCAAGTAGCAAGCTCACAGCACTTACTCCGTAACTTCTGAATTAAACGAACCTGGCAATAAATCTTTGTAGGGTGATAGCTCAGGGCTATTCAAGCTCGCCTGTTCAATAATGACGGGGCGAATAAATACTATTAACTCTGATTTAGTGTATTTATTATTTTTATAACTAAACAAGCCCCCTATATAGGGCAGCCTTGACAAGCCAATGACACCCGCAGTGCCGTCATCCTGTACGTCTTGCATTAAGCCCCCAATTATTGCTGTATCACCCCCGTCAATTTTCATCATTGACTCCATTTCACGTACTGAAATTTCTGGAATAAGGCTTTTCACACCGGCTGCAGCCAAAGCCGGACTTGGGTCTTCCACAAACCGAGAAACTCTTGATATTGTCGGGCGAACATTCAGTAACACTTCACCAACACGGGAAATATGCGGTGTCACGCTCATCACCAGGCCAACGGGTACTGTATGAATTTCCGTTGTAACTGTTCTGTTAATGAAGTTTTCTTGAACATCCTCTTCCACTTCAACTGAAAAATAGACAATATTGTCTACCACTTTTAGTAAAGCTGTTTGATTATTCAAGACCATTAATTTTGGTGTTGATAGCACTTTAATATCACCAAACTCACTCAGCATCTTAACGGTCGCACTGAAGTCATGCTTGCCATTGCTATTGTAAGTTAGTGTTGAAACAGGGGCTTCCGTTAAATTATTACCTATCAGGTTTTGCGCAAAACTAAAGCCACTCGATCCGACCTGCGCTAAACGCTCCCAATTGACACCGGCTTGATAGGCGTCACTTAATGTAACCTCTACGATACTCGCTTCAATAAGCACCTGCCTTTTGGCACCATCAAGTACGCGATCCAGAAAACGGCGTACTTCCTGATGCTGTTTCTTTGTCGCCTTTATCGCTATCAGGCCACTTTCTGAGTTAACAATAACGCTAGGGCCTTCTTGTTCCTGCCCACCGTCACTCTCACTGTCTATCTCAGAAGACTCAGTATCACCAGAACTTTGGCTCCCCTGCGTGGTAAATGCAGAATCCGTACTATTACCGCCATTCAAAATCGCATCAATGTTTTGCGTTAGTGTTTGCCAGAAATTATTACTCGAGGTGTTTTTTATGGAGGTGTTCGAACTATTACTGCCACTGCCTCCACTCGATCCTCCACTCTCGACACCAACTCCCGTTGTTGCCACTTCTGTCGATATCGAGACATTAGAGCTACTCGATCGCCCCATATTTAAATAGCCCACATCATAGTGAATAAAATACGGGGCATCTCTTTCGATCAGTAATACGCCGCTTTTCATGTCATAACGTATATCTGAAAGCCGAACCATACGATCAAGTATCTGGAACAGTGTTTGGTCTACTGCGTTCATCGTAATGGTGCCGCTAACGTTTGATGCTATATCAACATCAATTTCAGCATCTCGACTCAGGGCAAACAGCAGCTCCCTAAGATCCACATTATTAACAACAACAGAGTAGACCTCATCCATATAGTCAGCGTTGTTACCACTTTCATTACCCGTTTTATTTGTAGTCGGTATTGAAATAGCTTGCTGATGATCGAGTACGGGCTTTGGTATTTCACCGACTGTAGATCTCGACTCAGGGTTAATATGGTGCTCTGATGTTTTCAAAGGTGCTGGTGCGCAGGCGGTAACTAGTATCGCTGCACAAAAAACCGTACACACTAATTTCAATTTAGTCATATTTAACAACACGCTATTCCTATGATCATTTGATATTTCTTTTCGCTTTAGCCTACGTAACATTGGTCAAATATGCTCTTACTGCCACTGGGTTTCCATTTATCGCCTGCTTCCACCCTTTGTCCCTTAGCTTTGGCGCCATGCTAATTAATTTGCCCTCGTAGTTCTGTGGAGCAGGTCTCCCTGTCAGCATTACGCCTACAAACAAAGGCTTGCCGTGGCAATCATATTTACAACTGAAGCTATTCTGCGCCTCAACAACCATCAAATATCGGCGCTCAACGAAACCTTTCCTGACACACTCCGCGCCATAATCACTCACTCTCAAGCAGCCCTGATCCAGTATCTATAGTAGAAATTGCTATGATGCCAATTCTCATTAATTGAATGGCAAAACAAGAAGCCCCCATGCCCCTACCGTTTTTTGATATTGCGCCACTG
>Ga0209826_1003071_pt1 | contig 10691 bp, 9 predicted proteins | sample GOMGulsemesocosm_5_FD_184637 | JGI IMG/M metagenome (GOLD analysis project Ga0209826, IMG submission 184637) | Methane-oxidizing microbial communities from mesocosms in the Gulf of Mexico - GOM15C Gulf of Mexico (SPAdes) (version 2) | ecosystem: Environmental > Aquatic > Marine > Cold seeps...
ACAAAGTTAGCATTAACACAGGCTCGGAAGCATTTATCTCATACCGCTTTTATTGATTTAAATCACCAAGTGATTAATGACTATTATGCTAATCATCCCGACCTTAAGACATGGAAAAGCTTTAGACTTTGCGCCATAGATGGATCGCAATTTAGGTTAAAGATTACTCTCTTGCTTTAGCCTCGGTTTATTATGATGTTTTAAACCATCTCAGTATTGATGTCAGTCTTAATCATACAAAGTCATCTGAGAAAGAATGTGCCGCACTACATCTAGATCAAGCCTTACCCAATGACATATCCTTATTAGATAGAGGATACAACGCGTTTTGGCTTTATAATTTATATCAGGAAAAAGAGAAGCTGTTTTGCATGCGAGCAAAAATCAATCAAAATATTGAGATTAAAAAGTTTGCAGATAGTGGAAAAAGACAAAAGATAATCACACTTAAACCCAATAAACGATCAATAGAAACCTGTGAGAAAAGGGTTGCCCACTCGCGATATCACGCTTCGTCTAGTCCGTGTTGACCTGGGTCATAATGAAGTTGAAGTCTTGATTTCCAACCTGATAGATGAACAGATATTCCCCGCCAAAACATTTAAAGCCTTATACCACCTCAGATGGGGCATTGAAGAAAACTATAAACGGTTAAAACAGTGGGTTGACATTTAGCGTAAGCAAGATTTTTATGCCAAAGTACTGACTACAAATCTTGTCTCTATGGCTGTTAATGTTGCTCAAGTGCAAGTTGATAAATCAACGACACACCGAAAACACCGCTATTAAGTTAACTTTGCTCAAGCTGTTTCAAAAAAAACACAGTAGTTGAACTGCTTGCTATTTCAAGGCATTGTTTACAAGAACAATTAAGGCTACTGGTCGATTATATCGCCTGTACAATTGAACCTATTCGTGAAGGTAGAAAATATAGTCGGCCTAAATCAAAAATGAAGAATAAATTACATTTTCTTTCTATAAAAGGGAAAATAAATTCAATGGGTTAGCGCTTAACTTAATGACATTTCTGCACATCCCTTTGGTTCGGTTCTCTCATCCAAAGACCGAATATATGGAAGCAATATTTCTTTATGTTATTAATAAATTTTACTTGCAATACGAGGCTGGTCATTTATGATCCTTTTTTTTGTTTTTAGAGTAAAATTTGTTTAAGGCGAAATTCAGAGGGAGGCTAGCTCGGTTTCGAAATGATTGTTAATGATTAATAAATGAAGATCAGGTGATTTTTTATGTTAAAAAACAGCATTTTTTACTCGTACATTCAAATATTTTTGATAACAATCTTACTTAGTGTTTCTACAGTTTGTATTGCCGAAGAAAATGGTATCGGTCATTATTTCCCTGGATCTATCGCTTCGATTGTTGATGGCGTACCCGCAGAGCCTTCTTTTGCTGCCCGTTTAAATGTTGTGCAATACGATGCCGTTCTCAAGCTTGAGCGAAAAGATCCACTGCTCGGACTTATTAACACCGAAGTAAAAACAAAATCAACTGGTGTTGCATTAACATTACTATGGTCGCCTGACTGGCTAACAGCTGATAATAAATGGAATTATGCTATGTCTGCTACTGTCCCTTTTATTACAAACAATCTGAATGCCACTGTAAAAAGCAGCTTTTTTGAACGTCAGCAAAAGGGCGAAAGAAGCGGTATAGGCGATATTATTTTAATACCCATAATGTTTAATTACACACACGATAACAACTTGAGTAGTAACTACCGACTTTCTATCTATACCCCAACGGGAAGTTACGATTCAAAGCGTCGTGCGAATGTAGGAAAAAATTTCTGGACGATTGCACCCACCGCTTCAGTCATTTATTTTGGTAAAGAAAATGGAATTGAAGCATCATTATTCGTCGGTGTTGATTTCAATACAAAGAACAATGACACGAAATACAAGTCTGGTACGCAAGCACATATCGATGGCACCCTCGCTCAACACTTCAAAATTTCATCCGGTGTAACCGGCATTGGCATCACTGGATTTCACTATAAACAGATTACAGGTGATAGTGGTGAAGGCGCTATTCTTGGTGACTTTAAAGCCAAAGCGAGTGGCATCGGACCAGTCATTTCTTATATTAAAAAAACCAGTGGAGCCTTGTATAGTGCCCAATTAAAATGGCTGCATGAGTTCGAAAGTAAAAACCGCTTTCAGGGTGATACCATTTTTTTAAAGTTATCAGGTAATTTTTAGTAGAACAGTGAGCGTGGCAATAAACAGTATTTAAAAAAGTGTCGGAGGGATTGACTTTTATTTCCCGCGGTACCTTATTTGTTTTGCCTTTTGTTCATTCAGCTTTCGTTGTTCTCTTGAAGAATAGGAATATATTGATAGCCAACAGCATAAATAGAATGGATTAATTCATGATCCGAAGAGAGTTCAGTCAGTTTTTTTCGTAAATTACGAATATGGCTGTTTACCGTCTATTCTGAAACCATGTGATAATCGTGATAAATGTGATCAATAATATGTTGCCGCGAAAAAATACGGTGAGGGTTATGATAAAGCAGTCGGAACAGGTTAAATTCAAGTGCCGTCAGCGCAATGCTTAGCTCGTTATGCATAATCGATAGCTGTTGTTCATTAATGTTAATCAGATCATTAAACCTGTACTGCTTATGCATTCGGCGCAGGTAGGTTTTTACCCGAGCAACCACTTCTCTTGGGCTATAGGGTTTACAAACATAATCATCAGCACCCGCGCCCAGACCAATCAAACGATCCACCTCATCAACTTTTGCTGAGGTCATAATAATCGGTGTGTCACTGAATTTGCCGATCTCTTGGCAGCTGATGGCGATACTTTAGAGTGGGATTGGGATGTCAAGATATACACTCGCGACGTAGTTTCGGTACCCGAGCCCACAACACCCATTCATGACTCAGTCTTGAAATTATCATCACCTTTAGGTTCAAAGTGGTGTTCTAAATAATGCTTAATCATTTCCTCTGTTAATTCGCCAGAGGTCACAATAGCAACTGACTTTACAACATAACGACTTTCAGTCGTTTTTAAACAACCTATGGACTTTCAGTCCATAGTGGTTGAGTTCTGTTGCTCTGGGTTGTAATGGAGGTATTTCATAGTTTAATCATAGATGACAGCGCAATAAATAATTTGCAAAATGTTATGTTATAACATAATATTAGGGCTGTTATTTATCAGAACGGTTTTATACATGAGTCATTATCAATTTAATTTAGCTATGTGCGGCATACTGCTTATTAGTCAGCATAGCTATGCTGGGTCAGAACATATTCAAGAACTTGATCAGCTGATTATTAGTACGCCTTTAACTGACACCACAGCAAATACTGCGTTGCCAGTTTCAATTTTAAGTGGTGATGAATTACGTATGAAAGCTAGTTCAAGTGTCGGTGAAACTTTAAAAAATGAGCCTGGAATTTCTAGTCAGTCATTTGGGCCAGGGGTTGGGCAGCCTGTTATTCGTGGACAGACGGGCTCTAGAGTTCATGTGTTACAAAATGGATTGGGTAGTCTTGATGTTTCTTCATTAAGTCCTGATCATGCGAATAGTACTGAAGCTTTATGGGCTGAAAAGATTGAAGTACTTAGAGGGCCAACAACGCTGTTATATGGAAGTGGGGCAATTGGTGGGGTCGTTAATGTTATTGATAATAGGATACCTGAAAATGTTTCTGATAAACTTTTTTCAGGTGCCTTTGAACAACGCTATAACACGGTTAACGAAGGTAAATCGAGTGCTTTCAAAATAGATGGTGGAAAGGGAATGCTAGCTTGGCATTTGGATGGTTTTTATCGAGATAGTATTAATCAACAGATTGCTGATAATGCTGTAGAAGGCGTGGATGATGGAGGTCGACTATTAAATTCAAATACTAGAGCTCAGAGTGGCACAGCTGGATTTTCAATAATAGGTGATAAGGGGTTTGTAGGGTTTTCTATTAATCATTTAGATAATAATTATGGCATACCGCCTGGTGATGAGCCTGATGAAGAGGTGAGAATTGATTTAAAACAAACACGTTACGATATGAAGTCTGAAATTAAGCAACCTTTGAATTTTGCTGAAAGTCTACGTATGAAGTTGAGCTATACCGATTATCAACATATCGAAATAGAAAATGGTACAGCTGGCACTGTATTTAGTAATGAAGGTTTTGAAAGTCGATTGGAATTGATACAGAAACCATGGGCATTTTTTGACCATGGGGTCTTGGGGGTTCAAACTAAAAATAGTGAAGTTTCTGCGATTGGTGAAGAAGCTATTATTCCTAAATCAGATGTAAATTCATTTGGTTTTTTTACCGTACAAGATATTCACACTGAAAACCTGATGTATGAATTAGGGGTAAGGGTAGAGCAGCAATGGATTGACCCAGTTGGTATGAAAGAAAGTTCTCATACCCCTGTCAGCTTTTCTACTTCAGCCTTATGGAGTGTCACCGAAGAGGACTCTATTAAACTAACCTTTTCTAGATCTGAGAGAGCACCAGATATTCAGGAATTATTTTCAAATGGCGCGCATTTAGCGACAAGTAGTTATGATATTGGAAATGCAGGTTTAAAAGTAGAAACTTCTCATAATATTGAGTTAGGTATTCATATTGATCATGATTGGTTCCAAGCAGATTTCAATTTATATCAAAATTGGGTGAATGATTATATTAGCAAAAATAATAACGGACAGTTTTTTAATACAAATACTGAGACTTTTGTAAATAACTGTGTTGGCGCTGGCTGTTTACCTGTTTATCAGGCTGAACAGCAAGATGCTGAATTTCATGGGTTTGAGGCTCAAGTAAAAATTCCTCTTTTAGCAACTGATTATGGTCATTTAGACAGTGAAATTTTTGCTGATTACGTGCGAGGTCAGTTTTCTAACGGCGATGATATTCCTCGTATGCCGCCATTAAGGTATGGAGTGCAGTTAGGCTGGGAAGGTTTTGATTGGGCAACTCAATTGAGAATGACTCGTGCTGAAAAACAAGAAAACCCTGGTTTAAATGAAACTGAAACAGATGGTTATTGGCTGTTGGATTTATCAGCAAATTACCGTGTTGCTATAGCCGAATATGCTGACATGTTATTATTTGTAAAAGCTAATAATTTACTTGATCAGGATATTAGACACTCAGTTTCTTATTTGCGTAATTCAGCACCAGAAGCGGGTAGAGGTGCTGAAATGGGATTAAGAATAGAATTTTAATGTAACATTCTTTAAGGGTAATAATGATTGACAAGATAGACTCTTCTTTACAGAAAGCACAAACTGAATGTTCACGTACAGGTCTGCGATTGACCGATAAACGCTGCAAAGTATTGAAAATACTTTTACAAGCAGATAAGCCTTTATCTGCTTATGATATTGCAGATCAATTCAAAGTATCTTTTTCTGAATCACTATCTGCAATGTCTGCATACCGTATGCTCGATTTTTTAATGCAAGCAGGTTTAGTGCATAAACTGGAAACTTCAAATCAATATTTGGCTTGTTCGCATATAAGTTGTGAGCATAAACATGAGTTACCTCAGTTCCTTATTTGTGATCAATGCCATGTTGTTCAGGAAATTGGGTTGGGGAGGCAATTGTTAAAAGAGCTAAAAGACAGTATAGAAAATACTGGGTTTACACTATCTAGTCAACAGTTGGAATTACAGGGTGTATGTGAGGATTGCCGAGCTAAGAAAACTTGAAATCATTTAAAAAATCACCTGATTAGCAAGAATCATCAGCTAAAACCTTCCTACAGAGCATAGATTAGGAGTAGACAGGTAAAAAAATCTATCAGGAGAGCTTTTTATCACACCACCTTGCGTGGCATAGCGACTGGCGTGAGGCTATCTATGAAAATGGGGAAGATAGAAGCATTCTTCTGGAACTATTAGGTCAGGTCGTCACTGATTTTAATTGGCTTTGTCACTGTTAATTATATCCCGAAGCGTCCGCCTGTTGATTCTACTATGGGAGTTTTTCTAATGGGAGCCCAGGTAGAGGCACTGTGATGATCTGATCTAACACTTGCTTCATCACCAAAATATATCTCTGCACCTTCTTATTTTGCAAATTTTTATTTGTGGAAAATATTCCTTTTTCCACGTTTTAACCTTTTCTTCATTACGTTGGTAGGCCTTGTAAATAGGCTTTTGGGATGATAACCCCAGTGTCCTTAATAATCGACCTACAGACACTTCACTTAGACCAATATTATATTGCGTTTTGATTAACTCCCTTACCATTACACGTGTCCATAAGGCAAATTCAAACTGTAATTGCAACGGGTTTTTTTGTGTAATAATGTTATAAAGTTCTTTTAGCTGTTTCCCGTTAAGTTTAGGTTGTTTACTGGGGGCTTTTTTACTTTTTAAGGCATCCTCGCCACCTTCACGATAGAGTGACAACCACTTGTATATTTGAGACCGATGAAAACCTAATGCAGCAATAACTGACTCAGGACTTTCTCCAGATTTAACTCTTTTTACAGTCATGATACGTAACTGCTCTAAAGTACACCGTGATAATTTTTTGCCATCCATATTTTACTATGTCGGCTAATCAATGTACTTAATTAGTAAGGCAAAATTATTAGAATGAATAGACACGTGTTACTATATTTTTATAGTGTTTCTTTATAAGAAATAACTAATATTTTGTTTTTAATATTCTTTTATTTGGGGAAATAGAATGATAAAAGTACACGGTTTAAGATGCGTTACGCTTTTACGAAAAATAGTTTTAGCTAGTATATTTACAATTGCATCAACTAGTATTGCTCAAGCAACAGTTGTTAACTATACGCTAAAGGATATATTCTCAACGGGTGGTCAGCCGTTAACAGGCGCATTTCAATGGGATTATAGTGAGGGTGATTTTGAGAATGGCACGGGTACTTTTAGTGAATTATTTATCCCTGGATATGGTTCAGATATTAGTGGATTAGATATTGCTTTTGATATTGGTTCGTCTATTGAGTTTTCTCTAAAAGCAAACCTTCATAATGCGGGCGTTGATGTCACACTATTTTTATTAGATCCGTTGACACCGACTTCAGGTAGTCTTATTGATAAGGACAGAAGTAAATGGGCAATTGGTGGTGGTTTTAATGGAAGTGATTCTTCAGGTACTTTTTCTGGTGGTAGTATTGTTCCTGATCCAATCAATGCTGTTCCCGTACCTGCATCGGCCTGGCTGTTTGGTTCAGCTATTTTTGGTTTGATTGGCATTTCTCGTCGTAAAAAAGCAGGTGATTAGGGCTGTATACAAGTTATAGATTTTAGATTTAATCGCTATGTTATGCCTCTTTAAAAAAAGAGGCTAACTACTTAACTTAAAAAATCAGTAACTTTTTGAGTTATTCTTATTGGTAAGGGCTAATACCATTAAGTTACCTGATTATCCATAGTTTCCGCCATTCTAAAAAACAGCACACTACACAGTTATTTCATCTTAACTTGGCGGAGACTCCATGGTCTTTGTTACTTTTATTTGTGCTTAATTTCATACAGTACGAGCATTGATCGCTTGTATAGGTCTATTATTAGGTTCATGTAACACTTCAGAAAAAGTAGCAATTTGTTGTTTTGAAGCAGTGATAGCTTGCTTCATGACTAACCACCGAACACCCACGGAACACGGTGGTGTTGTTAGAGAACCATTAAATCTATAATATTCTCTATTCAGCGGTAGTATGTCATTTACGTTAACTGTAGATGGTAATTGATGTTTATCGCCTGCATGTTTTGGCATTTTTTCCCAAGCTTGTTCTAAGCCTTTATTTGCCGCACCATCTTTAAACATAACAGCAACAACGGCTAGGTTGCCATCTTTATCAGCGTGAACTAAATGAGCTTCAAGAGGATATGATTGATTGTTGATGTTATTTTCACTTGGGGTATGAAAGTGAAACTGTAGTAGCGTAAAAGTTATACCATCAATTTTTATATTACTTCCATCCTGATAATTTAGTTGTACAGTATGTCCGTTATTAAGGAACTCATGTTCACCCGCCTGATAATTAAATTTTATGGGGTTTAATTTTGCCTGTGTAAAATTAGTTAAATTAATAGGGGATTGATTCTTTCCTGAACAAGCGTAATTATCATCACTTAATGTTGCTCAGTTTTCAGGGCCTTCATCACCGCTGTATCCCCAATGAGAACTCTGTGTCGCACAACCTGTGGATAAAGTGGCAATAGCAAAAAAAGCGATTATATTTTTTTCATTTGGTATCCTTAAGTGATGTTAATAGGGTGAAGTTTAGATAAGAGTTGGGCTTCATTTCTTTCTTGATATCAACCAGTATGTAATACCCAGAGCTAAGACGACAGCCGCTGTTGATAAAATATACATAGGTGATAATTCTTTAAAATCAAAGATAATAACTTTTCGGCAGATAGCCATTAAAGCTGTTGCAACCACTAACTCTACTGGTAAAACATCATTTCTAATATATAGCGTAATATTGGTGAAAATTTCAATAGCGATAAGTACGGCGAGAAATGCACCAAATGTTGCTAAAATATCAGAAATGATGAGTAAATAAATTGGAGGCTCCATTAACCTCTGATAAAGCACAAAAACAACATCACCAATCCCCCAGATAATGACAAAAACCATAAGAATGGCAAGAACCTTAACTGCATTTCTTATTGTTCTATGTAAAAACTCTATTAGAGGGTCTGTATGATCACTTGGGAGTTCTTCATGGTGACTAGAATGAATAGATTTATGTTTACTCATTTTTGTTTTGACAATAAAATTTATATCAATATTTTATTGAATGAAACTTTCAATAACCTTTCAAGTTAGAAACTTATACTCTTAAACTGCAAATCAATGCGAGTACCGCCGTAAGTAGAATTTAATAGCATTAGCTTAATTTGGTGTAAATCAGCAATTTCTTTAACGATAGCCAAGCCTAAACCACATCCTTCACCTGAGCTACTTGAAATACGATAAAAACGTTCAAAAATTTTATCTTTTTCACTATCAGGAATACCTGGGCCATCATCTTCAATAGTTAAACAAATAACAGGGTTATTGCTTAACTTAACAAATATAGCTCCGTGTTTATTACCATAGGCAATAGCATTATCAAGTAAGTTAGAAAGTAACTCGGTTAATAAAATACTATCTGCCACAACCAAACATGATTGATTAGAGGCTTCAAAGCTGATTTCAATTTCTTTATCTAAAGCTTTGGGAATCCACTCAATACAGACTTCTTGAACTAAATTATTTAATTCAAGCTTTTCTTTTTGATGTCTACCTTCAACAGGGTTGGAGCGAGCTAAGGCAAGTAATTGAGTGATCATATGAGAAACTCTATCAGCACTACTTTGTATTTGAGATAAAGCAGGCCGCATAGTGAGAATATCTTCCTCGCGTTGGGCGCGTTCAGCTTGTAATTTTAGCCCGGCCAACGGTGTGCGTAATTGATGGGCTGCATTAGCAATAAAACGTTGCTGAGAATTGATTGCAGCTGATAGTTTTTCTAATAAATTATTAATGGTATCGGTTAGGGCTCTTACCTCTGTAAATACATCGGATTCAGGTATGGGGCTTAAATCACTCGGTGATCGTTGAGAAATATCTTTAGCTAATTTGTGTAATGGTGCTAAGCCATGATTAATCGCTTCAATAATAAGGAGAGTGATAAACAGAGTTAAGAGTATCTGTGGGATTAAATCTGCCAGTAGAATATCAACCATCATATCCTGGCGTTTATTTAATGTTTCTGCGACATGAATATAAACTTTTTCGGGTAGTAAACCTGGCACTTGTAGTGACACTATACGGATAGCTTTATTATCAAGGGTGGATGTTGAATATATTGCTTGTTCTAGATTGACGGATATAAGCGAAGTAGGCAGTATTTCATCACCAACGATAAGCCTGTCTTGATCTGTGATGATTTTAAAAAAAGTAGTATCAACATCATCCCATTTGAATATTTCTAAAGCAGTTGCTGATAGTTCTACAGAAATTTTGTTATCAACCACCTTAACTTCTTGTACTAGAGAGCGAGCAGAATCTAATAACCAACGGTCGTATGTTTTTTCAACATAATGCAAAGTTACAAAATAAGATAATGCTGTTTCTAATATTATGAAAATAATAACAGGAATAATTAAACGGTAAGTGATTGCCGCTTTAAGACTGGTAACTTTATTCATCTTGTTTATCTTCTAATAAATAGCCTAAACCACGAAAAGTTCTGATGCCAACATTATAGGGTTTAATGCATTTTCTGATGCGGTGGATATAAACTTCAATGGCATTATCAGCAAGCGCATCACCATGTAATGATAAGTGTTGAGCAATTTTATCTTTACTGATGACTTTGCCATTCTGCATCATTAATACTTCTAAAACAGCAAATTCACGGGCTGATAAAGTGAGTAATTCATCTTTAGCCATAATTTGCTGGCTACTGGTATCTAATTGTAAATTGCCCACTTTAATAATATTGTTAAAACCACCATAGCAACGTCTGATTAAAGCTTGTATTCGAGCTTCTAATTCCCTAAGTTCAAACGGTTTAGTCATATAATCATCAGCACCCTGACTAATACCTTCAATGCGGTCATTCATCTCATCACGTGCAGTCAAAATTAGAATGGGTAAAGATATTTTTTGATTGCGCAGTTTACGTAACAAATGCAGACCATCCATATCT
>Ga0209826_1003074_pt1 | contig 10684 bp, 8 predicted proteins | sample GOMGulsemesocosm_5_FD_184637 | JGI IMG/M metagenome (GOLD analysis project Ga0209826, IMG submission 184637) | Methane-oxidizing microbial communities from mesocosms in the Gulf of Mexico - GOM15C Gulf of Mexico (SPAdes) (version 2) | ecosystem: Environmental > Aquatic > Marine > Cold seeps...
ATCTTAATTTCAAAAGTCCAATAGACTTCGAAATAAAGGCAAAAGTGCTAAATTAACTGTCCATATTTTTGGGGCAAGATCAATCGTATCTTTGCAGACTATTTTTAGGTCGATTTTTCATTCATAAAGGGGGCGATTTTGTGGTAACTACTGTCATTGGAAACATTTTTATGTAAAATAGATAGCACTATTAAAAGTTAAAGCTTGTTAGTTTACATTGACTACATAGCGTCTACACAAGTAATAGCGCTCAAATTAAGTGATTGATTTTATTTTGAATATTAAGAGTTAAAAAATAATATACTGTTAGGAATACTATGACATCTCAATCCGAATTCTATGAAATAATTGGTAGAGTTACCGAGCTAGCGCAATACCTAGAGCTTGACTTAGGTCATATTATTATAATGACTAAAGCTATAGAGAAAAAGTTTCATGAAGCTCCAGAAAGAAATGCTGAAGCGTATATAAAACTAAGAGATGGAGTTGATAAAGGGACTCTTGGTCAGACTCTTAGTAGAGTAAAAGATATATTATCTATAAATGAAGATATTGATGAGATTATAAGTGATGCTCTAAAAGCGAGAAATAGATTTACTCATCATATTTTCAGAGAATATGGTTTGAAAATACATTCAGCTAATGGTCGAACTGAAATGCTAAAAGACGTTGATAAATTGCGCTTATCTATGCAAAAGGCATATGATTTTTCGTCAAGTATCTCAGTTCAATTAGCTGAAAAACATTTGCGCTTGGTAAAAGGGTATTCCTAACAAGTCGTTTAAAAGGACAAAAAACAGTTGGCCGTGCTCGTGCCTCGCTGATTTTTGCCAACAATTTTTTGCCTCTTAACGAGGCGTTGGTCAATTAATATAGAGCACACTATAGGGTGTAGTATGATAAAAATAACAATTAAATTCATAATGATAGGCTTTTTATTTCTTAGTTTTTTTGTTACATCTGAGGAAGTTATTAAAAACGATGAGAGATTAGATATTCCTTATATGTTGACAACTGAGGGTTATGAATCTGACATAATTATTGGTGGGGATAAGATCACTATTTTAGCGAAAAAAGGAACCGATTTATATACTAATGCGGATGGTTCAAATTCAAATGATAATGCTCCGAGGGTCTTCTTTGAACCAAAATCAGACTTTACTTTATCTGCAAAAGTGACAGCAAACTTCACTACAGCATACGATGGCGGTGCTTTATTTCTTTACGCGGATACAGATAATTGGGGAAAGTTTTTATTTGAAAGGTTTAAGTCTGGAGATAACGGAATTGCTTCTACAGTAACTCGCTTAACCGGTGACGATGCTTATCACTACTTAGTTGATAATAATTATATATATCTTAAAATAGTAAGAAAAAACAATACGTTTAGCTTCCATTATTCCGAGAGTGGTGAAGAATGGTCTTATCTAAGATCTTTTAGTTTAACGACACCAAAGGCAATCAAGGTTGGGTTTGTAGCACAATCACCAATTAGTAAATCCCATAAAGTTGTATATTCTAATATTGTATTTAAGGAATAAAAGATCATTATTCTTGTGGTGACCTAAAGCTCTAACAAGAACTTCAAACGGAAAAAATACAGCTGGCTGTTTTCACTCCGTTCAACATTTTAGCCAACTACAAATTTCCCCTTAGCGAGGCTACATGGACTCCCCGTTGTCAAGCAACAGCATTCTCTTATAACTAGAAGATCTGACAGCAGCTCTACATTCGGCGTTTAGTTAGCTTTATTACGCTATCGCCCTGATGATTTGCGCTTGAGCAATGCCTCATTCGTTAAACAGAGTTTTCTTTTATAAAGAATGACTCTTCCCGACTAAACAGGCTTTCTTGCTCTCGGTCTGACCGTGTTATCGTCAATTGCTAATGCACCGACTCGGTGGGGTTAACCGTTTAATTAACCTTTTTACTTAAACTTATTTTACATAATCTACCTGATATTCTTTTTCTGAGTGTAACAGTGCCCAAATTAACCGGGCGTTTTTAGCGGCCAATGCCACGGTCGCTCGTTTAAATCCTCGTCGCTCAACAAGGTCTTTTACCCAGAGGCTTGTTCGGTCTGTCTTGTTTTTACAGTTAGCAATAACGGCTCTTGCGCCATGAATAAGTGAGGTTCTAATATGTTTTTCACCTCGCTTGCTAATCCTACCTAACCGAACAACACCACCTGTTGAGTTTTGCCTTGGCACTAAACCTATCCAAGCAGCAAAAGAGCGACTGGTATCAAAGTGCTTTGCATCATTTACCGTAGCAACAACCGCAGTAGCTGTGATTTCACCAATGCCAGGAATACTCATTAAACGTTTAGCATCTTTCATTTGATTGGCTAACGCATAGAGCTTTCTATCGTATTTAAGTATTTCTTCGTTTAAGCCTTTGATGCTTTGCCATAAGTCATTGAGTAACTCACGAGCAAGGAAAGGTAAACTGTTTTCTGCATCTTCGAGAATGCCACTAATTGCGTTTTGTAATGGGTAGCGACCTTTAGGTATGATGATGCCAAATTCAGATAATAAACCACGTAATCGATTAATACGTGCGGTTCTATCTTTGATTGCACCTTGCCTGATACGATGCAAACACAACACCGCTTGTTGCTCTTCGCTTTTTATACTAACAAAACGTGTCTTTGGTCTGGTGGCTGCTTCACAAATGGCTTCAGCATCATTGGCGTCATTCTTTTCATTTTGCCTGTAAGGAATGACAAACTTAGATGCCATGATACGAACGTCATGACCGAGTTTGGTGAACTCTCTTGCCCAGTAATGTGCGCCTGAGCATGCTTCCATCGCGATGATGCAAGGTGGTAACTTAGTAATTTCAGCTAACAGCTTGTTTCTTTTGACAGTTTTACGTAATTTACACTTGTCATTAGCATCAACTCCGTGGATACTAAAAACAAGTTTGGCTAAATCGATGCCAACGGCTTTAATTAAAGACATATGGACTCTCCTCATTTGAAGCTTCTTATCAACTTCACTATGGCACATTCGCTAGCGATAGATGCCGAGTGGGGAGTCCATATCATTCGTTGGTACTAGGGAGGTAACTGTGAATTCTGCATTAAAAAAGGAAATAGTTAAAGCTGAGGAAAGTTTGAAATTAGCAATGATTTCATCTGATGTTGATGCTCTCAACCAACTTCTTTCGAAGGAGTTAATGTTTACTAATCACATGGGGCAAATTCTATCAAAAAGTGATGATTTAGCTGCTCACACTAAAGGCGACTTTAAGATTAGTAACTTATCGTTATCCGATCAAATAATAAAACCTTCAGGTAACGTTGTTATTGTATCAGTTCATACAAAAATTATAGGCAGTTACAAAGGTGAAGCTACGAGTGGTAATTTTCGATTCACAAGAGTATGGAAAAAACATGATAGTAAATGGCAAGTTTTGGCTGGGCATGCAAGCATAGTATCCTAAGCTGTTAAAGCGGGACAAATTACAGTTGGTTGGTTGGTTGGTTCCGCTTTCAGTTCGATATCTGTCATTAACTTAAGTAAACCTATTGACCGCTAAGTGGTATTTAGCGACGTTTTAGTGATATTGTTTAAGAAATAAATTTGCAAATAAAAAGCTACACATGCGCTACAAATAAAGTACCACACTTCAACCTAATTAAGGTAGGGTATTGTTTTTAATTGATTAAATTCATTTATGGTAAGTCAATAAATGAGCGTTATTTGCCAAGGAGGATACTAGGATGCATCATAATAAAATTGCAAATTATGCATATTTAGCTTTCGCTATTATGAGTTTCTTTTTAGGTATATTCTTTTTTATTGCGGATCCTGAATTATTAAAACCTTCGGGTGGAGGCATTGGCCTTATCTTAGTTTTTGCGGTTTTTATTGTTATGATTTTTACTCCAATCTTTGGTAGTTATGCTAGTTTAATTGTTTATGGTGTAATTGGAATTGTACTCATGCTAATTTTCATAAAAAAGAATAGATCGCTTAAAAATGGCATATAACATGGATTTTAAGTCGGGAAAACTGCAGTTGGCTGTTTGTTCCTCCAAGGTTTTGGCAACTACAATTAGCCACTTAAATTGGCGTTGCTGATACAAAATCTATTCTTAAACAACAATATCATCTTGATGAACCATGACCGCTTTGTGGTACAAGCTGAACAACCGTTGTTGGTACGGAAGGGATTGACAGATTAAGTTATGCCATATTCAGATTAAGAACTAATACAGCAACATTCACAAGACCAACCTTAGTATAAGAAAGACAATATTACAGCGCATTTTTTATGAAACGATAGCGCTGCCTTTTATGACTTACACCTAGGACTTTGCTTTTATAAACAACTCAATTTGCTGCACTCAACAGTACTTCCTCATGCGCACAACTCGCACATTTCAATGTATAAACTTCCTTTAGCTTACTCACTTTGGTTTGCTTACTTTTACAGCTCGTACAAGGCTTTTTAAGCGATGTGTTCCCTTCACATAAGCTCGACAGACTAAGCCGTAAGGTTTCTTTCATTGCTTCATTGATGGATGACAAGCGATTGAAAATCAAAGTTTGCTCAATGCCACTCGCTTGTAACTTCCAATTGCATATATACGCAGCCCTAGCTGAGCAAGAACGAGAGTTTATCAGTATGCGCACCAAAGCAGGTCTTGCTGCTGCAAAAGCTAAAGGAGTGAAGCTAGGTGGCTTACGTGACAAAACTAACGCTAGAAACATTGCCAAGCGAAAGCAAGCAGATGTATTTTCGGCGAAAGTTTGGGTAGCTGTTGAACCTATGCACCAATCAGGGCTTAATTACAGCCAAATTGCTAAGCGATTAACGAGTATCGGCATGAAGACAGCAACACAAAGAGACTTTGCCCCTCAAACTGTTAAAAACATTATTACAAGAATGAATAGCTAGTCAATTATTACCACAAAAGAGACATTAGCTAATACAGCTAATTGGACAAGTTGAATTAGTTTTTGTATCGATAACGTTTTGCTAAGCGGCGTAAAATGGTTTGTAAAACGTTAGGGAGGAGCGAACAATAAAGCAAGTAGCACGTATCCATGATTTAAGTGGTGAAAAATATATCACGGGGATGAACTCCAATTATACAGATGCAAGGTTGTACCTTTCGATAATGAAAGTTTTACTCTTTTCGTGAACTGATTTCGGCAGCAAAAATTAAGCCAGTTGCAACCCTTATTTGTTAAAACCATGTTGGACTTACTAAAGCAGCTTTATAGTTTAGTGACATGGATGATTGTTTCATCAAATTGCATTCTCTTTCAGCAACCATCTCAATGGTTTTGTAGGTTATACCTGAACTTTTTCTGTCATTTACTTAATAATATGTTCTATTCGTATTTATCCAGAGTACAAAGCAATAACAATGTAAGTCTTATAAAACAATACTTTACTAAATGTCGTGAGTTGTTTAGTATCTCAAAACTTTTTAGTAGCATCCCAAATTCTCCATAGGCATAAGGAATTATATAAATGAGAACAATCACTAGCTTAATTTTTAATCCATGTATATTGACATTGTTATTAATTGGTTGTGGAGGCGATAGTGACTCAGGTGGCAACACTGGTAATGGTGGCAACACTGGCAACACTGGCATGACATATGTTGCAGGTGAATTTAAAACAGCAACCTCTGATAGCGAGTATGCACCAATTGATATTGGCGCTTTTGGAATGGGCAACGATACTTGTTCTGGCGAGTCTTACTACTTTGAATCAGCGAATGTTTTAGTTTATGGTATGTCATCATTACCGCAAGATGATTTTAAATATGCTGCAACACTGGTTGAAAACAAATTAAATGAAGCCTTTAATTTAATGGGCATTACTCAGGCAGAATTTAGTAACTATCGCCCACAATATACACCTACAGTGGCTAGAAACTTAATTTCGTTTTTAGCATCTCATGACGATGGCTATGGTGAAGAATATGATATTACAGATCTTGCTGATACTGGATTTAATGTACCGGATGATTGGAAAACCATGGATCATTTCAAAAAATCAAGTGTTTTGAGAGCTTACTGGAGTGGTATTTCAGATAGCAAACAGGTTGAACTTGTTAATATCTACAGTGATTTTTTTGGTATCAGTAATGCAACTGATGGCAATATGCTTCCTGCAAAGATTGGTGTTTGTTTAGATCAAAATATGAACTCAATTCTTTATGGTGAGGGTACATTATTAGGAATGAATTTAGCACCTAATTCAATCGCTAGTCGCTCTGATGCAGAACAAGTGGTTCTTCATGAGTTAATTCATACTATCCAAGTTAATGTTTCAAAACCTGTTAATGCCTCTGGGCAAGTAAGTGATCTTTGGTTTATGGAAGGTCAGGCAACTTATTTATCAGGTCAAACAGTAGCAAGTAGCGCAAGTGGTCATTACCCAGTTGATGTTATTGATGGTTATGATGCTAGTGTTATTTTCCAAGGTGATGATGGTCTTGCTTATACTCATTATGCTAAAGCGTATAGCTACCTTGATGCTAATAGCGGTAAAGAACGAGTAATAAATCTTCTTAAAGATGTTAGGTTTTACCAAAACGATAAGCAAGATGATGGTGGTTATTCTGGTGTGTCTTCTGGCCGCTTTACCGAAGCTTTTGATGCCAACATGGTGAAAGCAAACGATGATAATCAGCCATTAACGCTTAGTGAGTTCAGAAGTGATTACCACAACCTAGTGAACTAAAAATCGACCAAAACTATTACATGAAGCTATCAGCAAGTCTGGTCGCTTTTTTGTTAAACATTAGCAAATATAGGGCAAAAAATTAAACGCTAACGTCAGCTTTGCGCACTAAGAAGGCAAAACAGTCTCTATAATCAATAATTACCCTGCCCGCTTAGCAAGTCAATTATGACTTACTAAATCATTGTATTACAACACTTTATCACCTATTACAACTAGCCTACCCTATCATGTTAGTCTCCATTTTTTTGTTATTGGGGAATATGATGAAACAGATAGAGTCGCAATTGATTTTACAACTCAACCATATGCTAAACACTCGTGATACAGGGCTAACTGTCAAAGGTTTGATTAGAGTAAAAGGAGAGCTAACTCGATGCTATATGCTATGTAATCAACATGGTTATGGTGATGATTGGGGCACAAAGTGGCAACCTAAAATCGTAGATTTAAGTTCAACAGGTTGCCCCAAATGTGCTATGTGTTATCGGTACACTGAATCAGAATCAAAAGAAATAGTGCAAAAGGTTTTAGATAAAAGTCACCCTCACCTAACTATTCGTGGTTTTTTAAATTATATAGGAAAGGAATCACGTTGCATAATCACATGCACCAAGCATGGAGAAGGCGATAAATGGGCTAACCCTTGGCATCCTAACATGGGAGTTATCCTACGTGGCTTTGGCTGCCCTAAATGCTCTAAGACATATCGTTACACGGAAAATGAAAGGTTAGTATTATTAAACGAGAAGCTGAAAAACAATCTTTGGTCTGTCCTAAAAATTGACGGTACAGGTAATAAAGCTCGTTGCGAAATGTATTGTGAAAAGCACAAACTCACCTCTAAATGGCTCAATCCTTGGCGACCGACAGTTAACGATATAGATAGTGGGTACGGCTGCCCTAAATGTAAAAACTCTTATCGAAAAACACCAATAGAGGCGTTAACACAATTAAATAGAAAGTTAGTCAACTGTGGATTTCTTCACCGGGTTACTAGTTTTGTCGACAGTTACAATGGTAAAAATTCTACATGCCACATTCATTGCGAAAAACACGGTGACGCCAATGAATGGGAAAATCCTTGGCAACCTAGACTTCACGACTTAAACATGAAACGTATTAATTGCTTAAAATGTAGTGGCGAATATAACCTAGGTGAAATAGAAGTAAAAGATGCGATCAATAATTTCATCGCTACAAAAAAAATTAGAGTTAATGGCTTCGAACGATTCTTTATCAATGAAAAGGTTAACAGCAGCCGTTGTATAATGCAGTGTGTCATACATGGCTGTGGAGACAATCACACGCCACACTGGCGTCCAACGTTAGGCGATCTTAAAGCTGGAACTGGATGCCCTCTGTGTGGATTTGAAGGACGCATGTTAAAGCACTGCCTAAAACATACAGAGCTTTTCAGTCTTCCTCGTTATCTGTACTATTTAACTCTCAAGGTTGAAGTTACGGGTAAGCGCTTCTACAAAATCGGCGTGCGTACGAAGCCTCTACTCAGTTCACGATACAGCTTTGTTCAGCTCAAAAACAGTGGTCTATCGCTTGAGTCCGAGTGGATTCAATGCTACCCGAATATTATTAGCTTACTCGTGGAGTATTGGCTTCTTCATACAAACGCTAGACTTTTACAATACCAACCACTGATGAAAAGAAGAGGGTTAGAAGGTGCTACCGAGTGCTTTAATGTAGATATCTCAGCTAATATCAGCATGGGACAGCTAGTTAGAAGCGCACTGGATAATATTCCTAATATACTTGCATTCATCTTGAGCTCTGATACTCAAATAACTACCGCATTAAAGCACATAAAACCATTGAAAGAGCAAGTCATTGCCTCACTAGAAACGAGAAGCGAATAGTTATGTGACCTTATTTTCTAGTGATAAAATTGAGTACTCTATGCTTATCGGTAGTTCGTAGTTGCAACATTGCTGGTGATAACCGTCTATTGCCTCGTTACTCCAAGCAACTTAGTCACAAAACAGGGAGTCGAACCCGCGTCCGGAATTTAGCGAATTACGCCACAGCCCAATGAAATCGGCTTACAGGTACAAAGAGGTAGTACAAAAATGAGCATAGAGAAAAGTTTACAATTCGTAAATGCTTGTTATACTTGAATTTAGAGCAACTAATTTAACAGGGTGGCACTTCCCGCCAGCTCCACCACTCAAATAAAAAAAGACGTCACATTGACGTCTTTTTTTATACTAAAAATTTAACAAACAGCAGTAACCAGCCACATTTAGAGGCTATTAATTATTAATGATATCAACATTTAAATCAGTACCGCATGGAGTACCACTAACAAATAAAGCAAAATCGGTACTACTTAATTGCTAAAACTAAACAGCTAATTAATACATAAGTGAAGAAAACCGAAGTAAGCCCAGATCATGATTGAAAGTGATTAACCAAGGCCCCCATTTTTTGTGCTTGTTCTTGTAATGCTGAAGCCTCGCTAATACCTTTTTCTGCTTCTTTATAAAAAACTGCTGATACTTCATTGATAGAGGTGGTATTGCGGTTTATTTCTTCAGTTACAGATGTTTGTTGCTCTGCAGCGGTGGCTATTTGTGTTGACATATCTGATATATTTCTTATTGCAATTGTTATGTCGGCAAAACTCAGAGTTGCTTTTTCAGCATCAGATACGCTGGCATTCGCCAACTCATGGCACCCTCCCATGGTTTTGACTGCGGACTGTGTACTTATTTGCAGTGCTGAAATCATCGTTGTTATTTCTTCAGTTGAACTATGTGTACGTTGTGACAAAACCCTAACTTCGTCAGCCACTACTGCAAAACCTCTTCCTTGTTCGCCCGCTCTAGCGGCTTCTATAGCCGCATTTAGTGCCAGTAGATTAGTCTGTTCAGCGATACTACTGATGGTTTGCACGATACTACTAATTTGCTGACTGTTACGATCTAATTCAGCGATTATTTCTGATGCTTTTGACACTTCTTGTGCAAGTTGAGTAATCGTTTTTTGACACGTATTAGCAAGTTCTCCACCCACTTCACTTGTTTGAACCGTTTCGTTAGAAGCAAGTGCAGTTTGTTCAGCATTACCTGCTATTTCTTGTGTGGCAGCCGACATTTGAGTGACAGCTGTAGCTACTTGCCCCACTTCATTTTGCTGCTCACTTGCTTGGTTTGCAAGATTTTTAGCCGAATTACTGGTATCACTTGCTTGAGTTGTTAATGTATTCGTTACTTGATTTATTTGGGAGAATGTCTCATGCAAACGTTTCATAAAAGTATTCGTTTTTTCAATAAGTAACGAATTGGTAGCTGTATTATCTATTCGTCTGGATAAGTCACCTTCAGCTGCTTTTTCAACCGCACCTATTACGAGATTTGATTCAACAAATTGCTTGTTACCTTCATAAATATAAAACGTAGATACAATGAGAGATAAAACAGCAAAGATTACATGATAAATTAATGGTGCTAATAACCCCCATCCTGTTTGTTCTCCCCAAGAAAAAATAGTTATCGACTGGCCCCATAATTCAAGGCCAATACTCTGACAATAAGTAAAACTTAGGTGGTGAACGACAGTCAAACCTACAAATATTAATAATGGAAGTATATCGCGGTAGCGAATTAAAATAGTAAAGCCTAGGAAAAATAAAAAATGACCTTCACCCAAACCATTGGATTGTTGTACTGTTATGGCGAGTAATCCAGTGAGCGCAGTTGCCATAATAACTCTAGACATGGTTGTCCCTGCTATGGTTTTATAGGCTATAGTGCATGTAATTGACATTATTAAGCCACCTACAATACCCAAAATAAAGTAGCCATGTTGTAGTGAAGTGATAAAAGCAACAGTAATAGAAAAAATGATCACTGAAATTAGCAGTACTTTGTCAGCTATTTTGAAGTCGGCTTCGAATTTTTCTTTTAGTTCCTGTGACATGTTTTTGTCGTAATATACAAATAAAGTTTTGAACATT
>Ga0209826_1003076_pt1 | contig 10680 bp, 11 predicted proteins | sample GOMGulsemesocosm_5_FD_184637 | JGI IMG/M metagenome (GOLD analysis project Ga0209826, IMG submission 184637) | Methane-oxidizing microbial communities from mesocosms in the Gulf of Mexico - GOM15C Gulf of Mexico (SPAdes) (version 2) | ecosystem: Environmental > Aquatic > Marine > Cold seeps...
ACCCTTATATTTAAAGGTGTAACGGCTTTTATTGGACTTCTTTGTTTTGTATAATTTAGTGGTGCGGATGGGGGGACTTGAACCCCCACGACCTAAATCACCAGCCCCTCAAGCTGGCGCGTCTACCAATTCCGCCACATCCGCGCAATACTAAATCTACATTGTTTGCTTTACTTTTACTAAGTTAAGTTATGTTTTCAAGGTAAAGAAGATAACTTAATAGTATAACTATTATTTTGGAATATCGCTATCGTCTTGTGTAGTTACAGGTGCGTCAGCAGCAGGTACATCACTATTTTCACTAGCGGTGTTAGATTCTGCACTTTCTTTTATATTATCAGTAGGAATAGCGTCTGTAGCGATTTGTTGCTCACTTGACGGCGCAGTTAAGTCATTCCATTCTTCAACGGCTTTAGTTCTGTTTGCAGTTAAGTTGCCTAAAACTAAGCTAATAACAAAAAAAGCAACAGCCAACCAAGTGGTTGTTTTAGTTAAAAAGTTACCTGAACCACCTGAGCCAAAAACGGTAGCTGAAGAGCCAGCACCAAAAGAGGCTCCCATGTCAGCGCCTTTACCTTGCTGAATTAACACTAAACCAATTAATGAAATAGCAATAAGTACATAGGCTATAATTAAAACTTGATACAACATTTTACTTTCCTTTCGCTGCTGAGCAAATTATTTTAAATTGCTCAACTTGTAAACTAGCACCACCAATAAGACCACCGTCGATATCGGGTTGTGCAAACAATTCTTCACAGTTCGACGCATTTACGCTACCACCGTATAATAAAGGCACTTTAGCCGCCACTTTTTCGCTAGCTTGCGCTAAAAATTGGCGAATAAATAGATGTGTTTCTTGTGCCATCTCGCTTGATGCTGTTTTTCCTGTTCCTATAGCCCAAACAGGCTCATAAGCAATAACAACATCAATAAATCTTTCAATACCAATTTCATCAATTACAGGTTGTAGTTGAGAAGCCAATACTGTTTCAGTTTCTTGTGTAGCACGTTCGCTTTCACTTTCACCAATACATAAAATAGGCGTTAACCCAGCATTTAATGCGGCATTAACTTTATGTGCTACTTGGGTAGAGGTTTCTTTGTAATAACTTCTACGTTCTGAGTGCCCTATAATAGCAAACTCTACTGAAAGTTCCTGCAACATTTGCGTAGAAATTTCGCCAGTATAAGCACCGCTTTCATGCTCACTTACATTTTGTGAGCCGATATGAATTTCTTTAGGTAAACTTTTAGCTGCTTTACCTAATTCAGATAAGAAAAGAAAACTAGGACAGATAACAACATCAACGTTTGCTTTTAACTTCAGATCAGATAAACCATTAACCATTGTGTCGATTAATGCTAAGTCACCATTCATTTTCCAGTTTGCAGCAACAATTGCGCGTCTAACCATGAAAATTTCCCCTTGTCACGAATTGTAAAATGAATCCGCGAGATATTAACCAACCTGAGAATAACTTACAAGTGATAAGTTACAATCAGGCATTTATTGATTAAATACTTTGTTAATTCTGTTGGTTTGTCGATTATTTATTCAGTTAAATAGCTAAACTACGCTAGTAATTGCTTAACTTGCTAATTTCACGGCATCGGCAATTTCATTCGCCAGTGTAGTAACTTCTTCAAGTTCAGGTCCTTCTACCATGACACGAATTAACGGTTCAGTTCCTGACTTTCTTAATAAGACCCTACCACGACCAGATAGTGTTTCATTTACCTTGTTAACAGCGGCTTGTACGTTTGCATCATTAATAGGATCGTTATCACCAGTAAAGCGAACATTGACTAAAATTTGCGGTAGCATTGTCATGCCTTTACGCAATTCAAACAATGATTTATCTTGTTGTATAACCGCGGTAAGCACATTAAGCGCGGCAATAATGCCATCACCTGTAGAAGTATGATTTAAATGGATGATATGGCCTGAGTTTTCAGCGCCTAACTGCCAGCCTTTTTCACGAAGTAATTCCATTACATAACGATCACCTACGTTACTTCGAGCAAACGGAACATTTAACTTTTCAAGCGCAAGTTCAAGCCCCATATTACTCATTAAAGTGCCGACCACACCACCTTGTAAACACCCAGATTTCAAATCATTACAAGCAATAATATAAACAGACTCGTCACCATCAAGCACATAACCCGTATGATCAACCATCATTAAACGATCGCCGTCACCATCTAAAGCAACGCCTAAATCAGCTTTATGTTCAACAACAGCGTCACTAAGACACTGAGTTGATGTTGCACCGCAGCCATCATTTATATTAGTACCGTTTGGTGATGTGCCTACTTCAATAACCGTTGCGCCTAATTCACGAAAAACATCAGGTGCAATATGGTAAGTTGCACCATGAGCGCAATCAACAACAATGGTTAAGCCTTTTAATGATAATTGGCTAGGAAAGTTACTTTTACAAAATTCGATATAACGCCCTGCTGCATCGTTAATACGGTTTGCTTTACCAAGGAGTGCTGATTCAACACAACCCATTGGCTTATCAAGTTCAGCTTCAATCGCTAGTTCAACTGCATCAGGTAATTTTTGACCGTTTTGTGAGAAAAACTTAATGCCATTATCATAAAATGGGTTATGGGACGCACTAATAACAATGCCTGCTTCAGCGCGAAATGTTTTCGTTAAATAAGCAATCGCTGGTGTTGGCATAGGACCTAATAAACCAATATCTATACCTGCCGCTGAAAAACCAGCTTCAAGTGCAGACTCAAGCATATAACCTGAAATGCGCGTATCTTTTCCTATTAAAACTTTTTTAGTGCCTTGTGCGGCTAAAACCTTACCTGCGGCATAACCTAATTTCATTACGAATTCAGGCGTAATGGGATATTGCCCTACTAACCCACGAATACCATCAGTACCAAAATATTTACGATCAGACATCTTTTTCCCCTTATTATTTATAACTGTTCATAGCGGTCATCCTCGAACTGTAATGTTTGAGGCTATGGATAAGTTTCCATTTAAGAAATTACGGAATGACTCTTCCTGTAGAGTAATGTAAATAGTGTGTTTATTTTTTATTTGTATATTTAGAATGTTGAGTTACAGCTTTTAAAACTTTTATCGCATCAACAGTTTCAGCAACATCATGGGCTCTTATTATAGCTGCCCCTTGTTGCACAGCAACGATAGCCGCTGTTAAACTCCCCGCTAAACGTTGTTCTACATCACGTTCTAACAAATCTCCCAACATAGATTTACGAGAAATTCCTGCTAGCAATGGTAAGCCTAGTTGTTCGAACTGGTTAAACTCAGCCAATATTTGATAATTATGCGCTAATGTTTTTCCAAAACCAAAACCAGGATCCAAAATCAACCTTTTTTTGTTAATACCTTTTTGCTTACAGCTTTCAATGCGTGCTATAAAAAAATTTATTATATCTTTAATTATATCATTATAGTATGGCTTGGCTTGCATGGTTCTTGGCAAGCCTTGCATGTGCATTAAGCAAACAGCAATATCACTTTGAGCCACTACAGCTAAACAGCCTTCATTTTGTAAAGCACGTACATCATTAATAATATCAGCGCTATAAGTAATTGCCTCGGCCATAACCGCTGCTTTACTCGTATCAATAGAAACAGCAATATTAAAACGAGATTTAACGGCTTTTAATAGTGGAATAACACGCTGGATTTCATCAGATTCACTAACATAAACAGCGCCAGGACGAGTTGATTCACCGCCAATATCAATAATATCAACGCCCTGCTCAATCATTAATTCAACTTGTTTTAGCGCGCTGTTGAAACAAGCATATTTACCGCCATCAGAAAAGGAATCAGGGGTAACATTTAAAATACCCATCACTTTTACTTTGTTAAGTTCTGTATACAATGGTATTCCTATCTGCTGGTGCATAAATATTTTTTACTTTAAGTCTTTACTTTAAACATTGATTTTCAGTGTTTTGATAAAGAAAAACCTCGACTTTACTTTTAATTGAGTAAATATCGAGGTTTGTATTTTTGTATTAATCTGCTAAAAAAATTACTTAGCAGGAGTATCGCTATTTGGTTCAGCCAAGTCAGGTTGTGTTTGATCTTTTTGATCTTTTACTTCAGTGTTTTTTTTAACTGAAGTGTCACCATTATTACTTGGAGTAGAGCTTGAACTAGAGTCTGAATCGCTATCATTCCAGTCAGCAGGTTTACGCACTTCGGTTCTTGCCATTAAATCATCAATTTGCAAAGCGTCTATAGTTTCATATTTCATCAATGCATCTTTCATTGAGTGTAATACGTCCATATTCTCTTTGAGTAACTTTTCAGCACGTTGATAATTACGATCAATAACGTTTTTAATTTCTTTATCAATATTTTTGGCTGTTTCATCTGACATATGTAATGATTTAGCCGATGTTCTACCCAAAAACACTTCGCCTTCTTCTTCAGCAAAAAGCATTGGGCCCATGTCTGACAACCCCCATTGAGTTACCATTTTACGGGCAATATCAGTAGCACGTTCAATATCATTTGAAGCACCCGTTGATACTTTATTACTGCCGTAAATAACATCTTCAGCTATTCGACCACCATATAGTGACGAAATATTACTTTCTAAATGTTCTTTAGAATGACTAAACCTGTCTTGCTCAGGTAAATACATAGTAACGCCCAACGCGCGACCACGAGGAATAATACTCACTTTATAAACAGGATCATGATCTGGTACTAAGCGACCAATAATTGCATGACCTGCTTCATGGTATGCCGTCATTTCTTTTTCTGATTCACTCATTACCATAGACTTACGCTCTGAGCCCATCATTATTTTATCTTTGGCTTTATCAAATTCATACATGCTTACAGTACGGCGTGATGTACGAGCAGCCCATAAAGCGGCCTCATTCACCAAGTTAGCTAAATCAGCGCCTGAAAACCCTGGTGTTCCACGGGCAATAACTGAAGCTTTAACATCATCACCAAGTGGTACTTTACGCATATGAACTTTTAAAATTTGTTCACGACCACGAATATCAGGTAAACCAACCGTTACTTGTCGATCAAAACGGCCAGGGCGTAATAAAGCAGGATCTAACACATCAGGACGGTTAGTTGCAGCAATAACAATAACGCCTTCATTACCTTCAAAACCATCCATTTCTACTAGCATTTGGTTTAACGTTTGCTCACGTTCATCGTGACCACCGCCCATACCTGCGCCACGTTGACGACCTACTGCATCAATTTCATCAATAAAGATAATACATGGAGCAGCTTTTTTGGCTTGTTCGAACATATCACGTACCCGTGAGGCTCCAACGCCAACAAACATTTCAACAAAATCGGAACCTGAAATAGTAAAGAATGGCACTTTAGCTTCACCAGCTATAGCTTTAGCTAATAAAGTTTTACCTGTTCCTGGTTGACCAACCAATAAGATGCCCGACGGAATGCGACCACCTAATTTCTGGAATTTAGTTGGTTCTTTTAAATAATCAACTAACTCTGCTACTTCTTCTTTTGCTTCATCACAACCTGCAACATCAGCAAACGTAGTTTTAATTTGATCTTCGCTTAATTGACGTGCTTTTGATTTACCAAAAGACATTGCGCCTTTGCCGCCACCGCCTTGCATATTGCGCATAAAGAAAATCCACACGCCAATAAGTAAAACCATAGGAAACCAAGAAACAAAAATAGTAGTCAAGAAGCTTGTTTCTTCAGGTAATTTACCCTGAGCACTAACCCCTTGTTTTACTAAGTCATTAATTAAATCGCGGTCATAACCACCAGGAATAACGGTAACATAGCTTTCCCCACTACGATTTTCACCAGTAATAACACCATTTCTATCTACGTTGGCATCACGAATCTGCCCTTGGCGAACATCAGTGATAAAACGTGTGTAATCCATTTGTCGTTCTTTGTCTTTACTAGGAGAAAACCCCTGAAAAACTGACATTAAAACAACTGCAATAACTAACCATAAAATAAGATTTTTTGCCATATCACTCAACTTAATGACCTCTGATGCTATATTAAAAATTAAAATTCATTTGAAAACATATTGTGTCTAATTTACTACAATTCAAGGGGACTAGCCATTTAAGTTTAGTTGCTATTTACAACGAGTAACACTTTGGCTGTTTTTTACTTGAATTTTGTGCTTATCACTTATTGTTTACGTAAAAAGTGAAAGAGTTCTGACTTACCCCTTAAAACCCGTTGCAACTAAATAAACTTCACGTGATCGAGCACGTGAAGATTCAGGTTTGCGGGTTTTAACCGTTTTAAATACAGCTCTCAGTGCTTTCATATACTCTTCAAAACCTGCACCTTGAAAAACTTTCACAACAAATGCGCCATTAATTTTTAACACTTGATGACACATATCTAATGCTAACTCGACTAAATACATACTTCGAGCAGAATCTGCACTTTCGTTTCCTGTCATATTTGCCGCCATATCTGACATGACTACGTCAATATTGTTACCATTGATGCGATTTAATAATGCTTCAAGAACCGCTTCTTCACGAAAATCACCTTCTAAAAAGTCAACACCGACAATAGAGTCCATTGGCAAAATATCACAAGCAACTACTTGACCTTTATCACCAACAGCTTTAACAGCATATTCTGACCAACCGCCAGGAGCAGCACCTAAATCAACAACCTTCATACCTGGTTTTATCAATTTATCTTTTATATTGATCTCTTCGATTTTGAAAACAGCGCGTGAACGAAGCCCTAGTTTTTTAGCCTTTTTTACGTATTCATCTTCAAAATGTTCATCTAACCATCGCTGTGAACTAGCGGTATGCTTTTTCTTTGCCATATTCCTTCCGTTTATTTACTGTATTTTTGACTATTTATAGAATTAGCTAGTAGATAAGGGTAAAATAGCGATAATTCAAGTTAACCACTATCGAAAAATTCAATGAACCTAAATAAAAAACAAATTCAATATTTAAAAGGTGTTGCACATTCCCTTAAGCCTGTAGTTTTACTTGGTAACAATGGCTTAACAGAAGCTGTTGTAGCTGAAATTGACTATGCACTTGGTCATCACGAATTAATTAAAGTAAAAATTCCTACCGACGATAAAGAAACTAAAGCATTAATTGTTGAAGCTATTTGCCGTGAAACCAATGCAACAAAAATTCAAGTGATCGGAAAAACGTTAATTATTTACCGCCAAAGTGAAGAGAAAAAAATTAGAATCCCGAAACTTTAAAGATTATTTTCTTAATTTGAGTTTATTTCAATAGGGATAAGCTCAACTTCTTATATTGGAAAACTAAACAATAAGCGTACCGCATTGACGTTTTCGCTAAAACGATAACTTAATCCTATTGTGTCTATTCCTACCCAAGAATAACCAATTGTTTTTTCAAATTTCATCGCTATACCAAATTCAAAACTATTCGATAAAGTTACCTTGTTTTTCTCTTCTGAATTCTCTTTTAATTTTATCGGTAGTGTAAAGTCAACTTCACTAAAATACCAAAACGCACTAGCAAATATTCTTGGTTGATATGTATACCCGAACAATTGGTATCTATAGGGTAAACCCGTATCTAAACCTATTTGTATTGCTGCGTATGCATCAGCAGCATCATAATTGTGTCCATTATAGGCAGCATAATAAATACGATTAGCCCAAATAGAGTCATATTCACCCAATATAAATGAATATAAACTGGCGGCCCCGAAAGAATGAACAATTACATCTTTATTTGTAGTTAAGTTTCTGGCATAACCTAAATCAAAATAGCTTTGCAGTACTAAATCTTCACTATATTGATAATCAAATTGTATACCTGGCGTAAAAGTAAATGTTCCAACTTCTTCAGGTATGTTTAATTCAGGCAGATCTTTAAAGTCAAAATTAACAAAACCAAAAGATACCGGTAAGCGCAACATAAAAGTAGTTTTATTTTGCATGCCTAATTCATAAGAAAAGGGCATGCTAATTAATGTAACATTTTGCCCTGTTGTATGATAAATTCCGCTGCCTAAATAGTTCGAGTAAGCATAATGTACAGGATCAATTTCTTCCGCTGCATAGCTTTGACAAAAGACTTGTATTAGTAAAAAACTTAATGTTAATACTTGTCTAAATAGACTGAAGTTAAAGACACTCTTCATGCTGATTATTTTTCTTGAACTGATTGATGAATGTAAACATCACGTTGTGGAAAAGGGATGGTAACAGCCTGATATGGCATAGATTCAATTGCAAAAGAACTAGCATTGTCAGTATTTAAAATAAATAAAACACTAAAGCTAAAAAGGCGATAAACAGGCATGATCTTCTATCCTAATCCTAAAAAACATCAAATGAGTTAAGGTTATTATTTTCCGCATAAATAATATAATAAAAAAGAATGAATGTGCTAACATTTATTACCTAAATTTAATCTAAACTTAGGTTTTATAACTCTTTTAGTTTAAAATAGTTATAATTTGAATTATGAGTGACAATAGTTGCTTAAATATTTCCCTCTACCCATTAAAGTAAAAGAAGTAAACTCATTATGAAAGCTATTATAAAGTCATCTAAATTAAACAATGTTTGTTATGAAATTAGAGGGCAAATAGCCACAGAAGCGCGTCGTTTAGAAGATGAAGGTCATAAAATTCTCAAATTAAATATAGGCAACCCTGCCCCATTTGGTTTTGAAGCACCTGATGATATTTTAAAAGACGTGATTCATAATTTACCTAATTCGCAAGGGTATAGTGAATCTCAAGGAATTTACTCTGCTCGTGTAGCCGTAATGCAGTATTTTCAACAGCAAGGCATTCAAGATGTAGGCGTTGATGATATATTTATTGGTAATGGTGTTAGTGAGTTAATTGTTATGGCAATGCAAGGTTTGCTTAATAATGATGATGAAGTATTAATTCCTGCACCAGATTACCCGTTATGGACCGCAGCTGTATCTCTGTCGGGTGGTAAACCTGTTCATTATCATTGTGATGATGAGGATCATTGGTATCCAAATATTACAGACATGGAAAGTAAAATTTCTGAAAAAACTAAAGCGATAGTGTTAATTAACCCGAATAATCCAACGGGTGCTGTTTATCCTAAAGAGGTTTTACTTGATATTATCGCACTGGCAAGAAAGTATAAATTGATCATTTTTAGTGATGAGATTTACGACAAAATTTTATACGATGACGCTAAGCATATTCCAACAGCTTCACTGTCTCAAGACGTATTTATTATTACCATGGGTGGGTTATCTAAAAATTATCGAATTGCAGGTTTTAGAGCAGGATGGATGGTTTTATCTGGTCCAAAACTTCATGCTGAAGACTATATTGAAGGTTTAACTATCCTTTCTTCAATGCGTATGTGTTCCAATGTACCAAGCCAACATGCTATACAAACGGCTTTAGGTGGTTACCAAAGCATTAATGAGCTTATCTCAGGCGACGGTAGGTTATTGAAACAGCGAAATATCGCAACTAAAATGATCAATGAAATAGATGGGTTGTCGTGTCACCCTGCGATGGGCGCACTGTACTTATTTGTTAAAGTTGATGTTGATAAATTTAATATCAAAAATGATGAAAAAATGATTTTAGACTTATTAAAGCAGGAGAAAATATTACTGGTGCATGGACGAGCTTTTAACATTACCGCCAACAACTACTTTCGTTTAGTGTTTTTACCTAATGTTGATGAACTAGTGCCTGCACTAGAAAAATTAAAAAACTTCTTTGCTAGTTATAAACAGGTATAAAGCGAACTCGTTATTTTAATCAGGTCGAGGTAGTTCCTCTAAGGTTTGCATACATGCGGTAACGCTACCTTTTTTTATGATGAACCATTACTAATATCAACTAAATTATTTATTATGCCTATGCACTTAACTCAGTTTCACTATAAAATGAGTACTATTCTCCCTGTAGGTCGGCATTTATACCTCCAAAGAGATGGGTATGAATACCACTGAAAAGACGGGTATGAATGTAATCAAAGTGACGGGCTAAAGCCCAATCAACATTGAACCTGAACCATCTGGATAGGCACGTTATTAATTGAACTGTGCAATCAGTTGATAAACTACACTTTTAATTACAACTAAAGGTGTTTCTTTATCTGCAGAAGTAATATGCTTAACAGCCCAACCATGCCAAGCTGGTTGGTGGCTTTTAACATCATACACATCAATAGCTAACTTACCTTCAGTGTATTGTCTAACGCGAGTTTCAGTTCCCATGCTTGTGCCATACATATTCCCATACATACCGCCATAGTAGCCACCGTAATAACCACGTCCCCAACCAAAACCACTATTATAAGTTGCAGGGTAGCTGCTTACTTTTATTTTTTCACGACTACCTACCGTATAAGAAATAGCAAAATCGGCATTTTCAGCATTATCAATTAATTTGTAACCTTTAGCTATAAACGCTCCTTCTATTTCCTCATCTATACGTAGTTTCATTACTGGATTAACACTCTTAGAAGCTACCATTATTTTTTCTGATGTTAACCAAGCAAAAGTATAATACTGTTCGGTATCAACTTTACTGTTTTTATCAAAGGCTACTTCTGCCTCATAAGTACTTGAACAGCTAGAAACAATCACTAAAAATACGGCTACAATTAATTTATTAATATTTATCATACTATTTTTTCCTGTTTAGGTTTCTTATGTTTATGT
>Ga0209826_1003077_pt1 | contig 10675 bp, 5 predicted proteins | sample GOMGulsemesocosm_5_FD_184637 | JGI IMG/M metagenome (GOLD analysis project Ga0209826, IMG submission 184637) | Methane-oxidizing microbial communities from mesocosms in the Gulf of Mexico - GOM15C Gulf of Mexico (SPAdes) (version 2) | ecosystem: Environmental > Aquatic > Marine > Cold seeps...
AATATATTTATTATCATATTTTTATTAGTCTGTGCGAAAGGTTTAAAACCCTTATCTTTAGATGAGTAGCTTTAGTTAGCCGTTGCTTTTTCTACTCAGAGCGCGATTAAAATCCCGCCTACATGGGAGTGGAAGCTCCGCCTACATGGGGGCAGAAGCTGGTTGATATTAACGTAGGCGGCATGTTTTTAAATATAAGTAATCGCGCTTTTAAGATTAGAGTCAACTGTAAATATAGGTATTGGTTTAATATAAGGCACCGAACTAAATAAGACTTTCAGTCCTTAAAGAATCTACCGTCTTTAGACAGTATTCTTTAGACAGTATGTAGTTCAGTTAAGGAAAAAAGTTGTTTTTCAATTGATATTCTTTTGCTTTTTCAGCAGGTAAAGGTTTACTAAAATAGTATCCTTGAATTACATCACAGTCTAGATCACGTAAACAAAGAAACTGTTTTTCCTCTTCAACACCTTCAGCTATAGTCTGCAGTCCCAAGCTTTTTGCTAATGCAATTATTGCTCGAACTATTGCGGCATCACTTGGGTTGCTTGTTGATTCGTCGATAAATGTTTTGTCAATTTTTAATGTGTTTAGTGGAAATCGTTTTAAGTAGCTCATTGAAGAGTAACCTGTTCCAAAGTCATCTATCGATAGTAAAATGCCTAGTTTTTTTAATTGATTTAGATCGCTAATTGTTTTTTCAACATTATTCATGATAATGCCTTCAGTCATTTCTAGTTCAAGATATTTTGACTCAAGTTGAGTATCTTCAAGAATGTCTTGTACAGATTGAACTAAGTTATGCTGATGAAATTGAAGAGCAGATACATTAACACTCATTATGATGGGCTTTAACCCTGCCAACTGCCAATCTTTGGCTTGTTGACAGGCGGTTCTCATTACCCAATCACCAATAAGTAAAATTAAACCTGTCTCTTCAGCAACAGGAATGAACTCGACAGGAGGGATCATACCTTCTGTTGGACTTTGCCAACGCACCAATGCTTCCATTCCAATAACTTTCCCTGTTTGTACTGAAATCTGAGGCTGATAATGTAAGATGAATTCATTATTTTCAAGTGCCGCCCTTAGTTTTGACTCTAAACCAAAGCGTTGCGTTATATCTTTATCTAATTGTTCTGAATAGAAGAAAAAACCGTCCTTCCCTAATTTTTTTGCCTGATACATAGCCATATCAGCATTTTTTAATAAAGTATTTACGTTATTACCATCCTGAGGGTAAATCGCAATCCCCATACTAGCAGTGATAAAAAATTCATGATTATCAATAACAATAACCTCACTCAAGCTGTTTAACAGGCGTTGAGCTATTCGTCCAACTTGCTCTTCATGTCCAACATTGTCTAAAAGAATTGTAAACTCATCACCGCCTAAGCGTGCAAGGGTAGAAGCTAGTTCTGAGTTTGTATTAACCTTTCTCGTGGTATCATTGGGTCGTAGAGTTTTAGAGATATTACGGGCTATTTTTTTTAGTAACTTATCACCCATTTCATGCCCTAACACATCATTTATACGCTTAAATCCATCTAGATCAAGAAAGATGATTGCGAATCTTCTTTGATGTTCAATGGCAGATTCAAGTGATTTTTCAGCATATTGTTTAAAATGTTCTCTATTGGGCAAGCCTGTTAGCCCATCATAATAAGCGAGGTGTTGTATTTTTCTTTCTGCTAATGTTCTCTGGGTAATGTTTTGTATTGTGCCTAACATTCTAATAGGCTCACCATTAAATGAGAAAGTAACTTCACCTTGTGAATGAACTATGCGTTCTGAACCATCTGGCAGAATAATACGAAAATCTAAATAAAAGGTTTGTTGTTTGTTGAGTGCATTTTGAATTGATTTTATTACATGGCCTTTATCTTCTGGATGCACTTTTTTAATAAAACTATTATATGTTGCTTCAAAGTTATGAGGGTTTAAACCGAAGATTTTATATACTTGGTCAGACAAAGACATTTTATTGTTTAGAGTATCCCATCTCCAATCACCAAGTTCAGCAATTCTTTGTGCATTAGATAAACGAATTTCACTATCCCGTAGTTTTACAGTTGCACGGTTAGCTTTTAATAAATAACTTATTCGATGACTAAGAATAGGCCAGCTAACGGGCTTGGTGATAAAGTCGGTCGCATCAACATTAAATGCTTTTTTGATAGATTCGTGATCATCTAACCCCGTTATTAATACGATAGGTATGTCTTTTCCAAAGGGTAAGGCACGTATTTGAGCGCAGGCTTCTAAACCATTCATAATGGGCATTTTAATATCCATTAAAATGAGTTCAGGGGGTGATTTTTTAAAGAACTCTACAGCTTCTAACCCATTAATAGCTTCTTTAATATCAACACCCAATGGAACAAGTGTTTCTTGAAGCATCATTCTTTGGGCAGGATCATCGTCAACTATTAATACGGTAACTTGATCTAGTGTATATTCATTATGAATCATAGTTTTCTCTCTCTACTTCTTGCCTTAGTGCTACACAAACTTTTAAAAATTCTTTATCAAACTGGGGGATTAGTTTTTTGGCCGCTTGGGTATTTTCTTCTTGCCCCAGCTTTTCTAATTGCTTACTTAAATTAGATAGTTGCATCGCACCTAAATTAGCACTGCTTGATTTCAGGTTATGCGCAGCATCGTGCAGCTTGCTACCCTCACCCTTTTTTATTGAGCTTTGAATAGTTTTTTGTAGTAAAGGAGATTCATTAAGGTAAATATTAATGATTTTATTCAATATACTTGGTGTGCCACTTCTTTGCATAGCACGAATGTTATCTAATGGCTTTTGTTGAAGTACCACTTCGTCATCATCAGAAGATAAGTTGTTTTGCTTTATCTGAATAGTTTTTAATTCAAGCCATGTGTTTAATGTACTTCTTAGTGCTTTCATCTCAAATGGCTTACTCATATAGCTATCCATACCCGCTGCCAGACATTCTTCTTGTATTCCTTTTTTTACATCTGCGGTTAATGCAATAATGGGAAGCTTTATTTTATTTGAGATCAACTTGTTTTTTTGACGAATTTCTCTACTCGCTTGAAAGCCATCTTTAACGGGCATATGACAATCCATAAAGACTAAATCAAATGTTTCATTTAATGCTAACTCAACCGCCTGTTCACCATTTGATGCTATGGTAACCTGACAACCTAGCATCTCTAACATCCCTTTAGCAACCTCTTGATTGACAATATTGTCTTCGGCTAATAATATTTTTGATTTAATCGCTTGGCTATCATCTTGTGACACTTCTTGTGATAAATTAGTTTGAACTTGAACAGTAGAATTAACAACGTCTATTAGGCAGTTAAAAAGTGAATTTTGTCTAACAGGTTTGTGTAAGTATTGATGAATACCTGCAGCAACTGCACGACTATTTTCTTCATCAAAACTTGCCGAGCTTAACATGATCATATGAAGTGGAGAAAAGCGCGCCTCATCCCTTATTCTGCGGGCCAGCTCTATACCATCCATATTTGGCATATGCCAATCAAGTAAGATCAATTCAAATGGTTTATTATTTCTTTCTGCTTCATGCAACATATCAAGTGCTTCAATACCATCATTAGCGCAATGAGGTAACATTTCCCAAGCACTGCATTGATGCTCAAGAATTTCTCTATTAGTAGCGTTATCATCTACAATTAAAATACGTTTACCCGATAATTTCTCATTCGATTCAGGCCTTACAGCACTGAGTTTTGCTCTGGCTAAAGATAAAGTGAAATGAAAGTTAGAGCCTTTACCCAGTTCGCTTTTAACTTCAAGCTTTCCCCCAAACAAAGAGGTTAACTGACGAGAAATAGTTAATCCCAAACCTGTCCCGCCAAAGCAACGCGTTGTTGAGTTATCGGCTTGTGAAAATGACTCAAAAACTTTGCTCTGTTGATCGGGTGTCATCCCTATACCTGTATCGGAAACCTCAAAGTGTAGTTGTATTTTTTCTTCACTTTGGCTCAGTTTACTTAGGCGAAGAATAATTTCACCCTCATCAGTAAACTTAATGGCATTACCGACTAGGTTTACCAGTATTTGTCTCAGCCTATTTTCATCACTTTTTACCATAATAACTGGCTCTAATGGTAAAATAACACTGATATCCAACCCTTTATTATGGGCACGTTCAGCAAGTGCATTCGCCGTACTTTCAAAGAGATCGCGAAGATTGAAATCTCGGTTTTCAAGTTCTAATTTACCCGATTCAATTTTTGAGAAATCAAGAATATCATTAATAATTAACATTAATGAATGACCTGATTGCATGATTGTTTCTGCAAAATGTAATTGCCGCTTAGTTAACGTGCTAGACAATAAAAGCTCTGTCATACCAATAACACCATTCATTGGGGTACGAATTTCATGACTCATGGTTGCAAGGAATTCGCTTTTGGCTCGGCTACCTGCTTCTGCAGCATTTTTAGCTTCATGTAAGCTTGCTGTTCGTTGCTCCACTTTGCTTTCTAAGTCAGCGCGGTAGTTAGCGAGCTTATTATCACGTTGCTCTATTTGGCTTAACATTTGATTAAACCCACTACTTATCATTGAGATTTCTTGAATATCTGATGTCGTCAAACGGTATGAAAAGTCCTGTTTTTCCGATACATGTTTCATACCTTTAACAAACGAAAAAAAAGGCTTTAATAAGCTACGCTGAAAATATTTAGATATAAATATAACGACTATCATTATCACTAGCCATAAGATAAGCATGTTTAGAAGGAACTGACTTAATCTTTCTTCCAAGCCTTGAAAACTTGCTTTAATTTGGATGTAACCAATTGGCTGATTTTCAATCTTTATTGGGGATAAAAGCGTAAACAGTTTTTGTTCTTCGAGATAACCTGATAAACCACTTTGCATTATAGATTCTCTCCACTTCCTACCTTGACTACGTGCAATATTAGGGTCGTAATCATTATGACTTGAGTAGTGACTAAAAAGCTGACCTGTTTCATTAAATAGGTCAGCTTGAATAATCGCTTTTTCAGAACGCAATGAAGACAGTAATTTATTCGCAGTTATTGCGTCATCAAAACTAATAGCTGCAGTGGCATTTGTTGCAATGAATTTGGACATAACCGTTATTCTTTCAATTAGGTTTTGTCGATAAGAGGCTCTATCAATAGCCATGTAAGCCATTGAAGCTATCAATAATGCACCGCCACTAATAAGTAGAATCCCCCATTGAATTTGATCTGCAATGCTCTTTTTTCCTAAGTCTTTCATTCTTATACATCCTCAACTATTTGAGCAAGCTGCAGTAGCGGAGCCGATATTTTTAAGTCGCTATTTTTACTTTGTTCAACATTTATTTTAAAACCAATTTTTTTGCCTGAGGTGAACTGTATAATGCCGCCCTTATCAGCAAATTCTTCTATATCGCTAATACTCAATATCGGTTTGTTGCTGAGTTGCTTTAATATGGTTCTTATCCATGGTTGCTTTGAATCAGCAATAAAAACCATGTCACAATTTTGAACAATACTGCTGGACTTTTTGTAGTAGTGGATTTTAATTTTGCGATTTTTAACTTTTTTTTCTTGTAATTTATCGAGTATTGAGCCGAATGGATTATGACCCAGTACACATAAACCAAAAGGCTTAATGTTTTGTTGACTTTTTTCTATTGGCCAACTAACAAACTTGGTTAACTTAAATAATAAAGCGGCTTTCAATTGATATTCAGGACTTACTGCAGCAGCAAATGACAAAGTTTGTGGTAGCAGCAATATCACTATTAATAAGTAACAAAACCGTTTATAGGGAGGACGATGGCAGATATTAAGACCTTTTCTTATCATGATATATGTATGTTTCGCGTTTAGATATTTAGCGTTAAAATTTCAATTTAATTTTGGCATAAATTGAACGCTCTACTTCTGTTGGTACCTGAAGGTTTTCTGCAATAAACTCTGAGTGATGAGAATCCAATAAATTCTGCCCAACCAGTGATAGTTCTAAATCGTTAGATGCCTGCCAAGCAAGCTTTATGTTAGCACTTGTGTAACTAGGCGTAACAATATCATAAGACATACTGGTTCGTTTTAGCCTGTCAACATAATAAACCCATGTGTCAAAAGAAATATCATGGCTTAAATCCATCATTGAACGGACTGAGAATTGGTGCTTAGGGCCAGAGCCTTCAGCTACTAAGTCTGAGGGTGTACTTGATAAAAACCCTGTATCGAAATGGCTAGACACCTTAATGTAACTATAATTTGATTGTAATCTCCACCACTCTAAAGGCCGCCATTCTGTCGCTAATTCTACACCATAACTTGTGGCAGAAAGATTATTTGAAAATTGATTGCTTGATAAAGGCGATGCTGTGAATTTTTCAAAACTTTGCAAATTATCGTAATTATTATGAAATAGAGCTAGGTCAAACGATAAGTTTTCTTGAGGCTTGAAGCGATAACCTAGCTCAATTGCTCTAAGCTCCTCTGATTTAAAGTCTTTATTACCTATCGTCAATATTTCTACCGTGGTTGTATATGTTGGCGGTAGCGGCACAATAAACCCAACTGCCTGACCCGTTCTTTCAACTCTAGAGGGTGTTCTTACCGCTTTAGAAACTGCCGCCCATAATGTACTACGGTCATTAACCAACCACGCTAAACGGGCACTGGGTTGTAATTCTTGCCCCGTATAATCATTATGCTCAAATTTAACACCAAGGGTCAATTTGAGTGTGTCAGGCAATAAAGTTATTTCATCTTGAGCAAAAGCGCTGTAAAGGCTTTGTTTGCTGCTGTCTGGTGATAGACTAACTACATAAGTATTGTTGAAGTCATCCTTAATATGGCGGAAACCTAAGCCCCAAATAATGCCGTGCGCTTGAGTCGCTTGGAAGCTGTGTTGAAAATCAATATCAAAGGTATCAATTTTTTGCTCAACAAAGGCTTCTGAACGTTCGGTATGATCGTAGTAAACCTGAAGTGTACTATTGGATTGTTCTGAAAATTGATGCTCCCAACGGCTAAGTAGGTTCCAGCCATTACTTGTTATTTTACTCGGTATGTTGTCTAAATGATAAAAAGGTGCGTATATTGCTTTAGCAGGATCACTAGGGTCTACCCACAAGTTAATCGCTTGATTTTCATCGTTATCATAAATATCACCTTGAACAGTTAAACTATCTATCTCGTTAAGTTTGCTATCAATACGAAAACCACTTCGTAGACTCTTCCAATTATCATGGTCATTGTTTAAGTCAACAGAGTAAGAACTGTCTCGATCATTGTATTTAACATAAACGCGAGCAGTGGTTTCTTCATTTAACATGGCGCCATAACGTAGGCTTACAAATGCTTTTTCTTCATTGCCGGCACCCGCTACCACTAAGCCACCTTGCGTATCGTTAGCATTTTTGGTGATAATATTAATCACACCATTAACTGCATTGGCACCCCAAACACTAGCGCCAGAGCCACGGATAACTTCTATACGTTCAATATCATCCAATACCGTATCTTGCGCATCCCAGTAAACACCAGAAAATGAGGGTGTATAAACACTTCGTCCATCTATCAATACCAATAATTTATTAGTAATTTGACTATTAAAACCTCGACTAGTAATCGCCCATTTATTAGCATCCATTTTGGCCACTTGAACACCTGGTGCCATTCTTAGTGCTTCGGGAATACTGGTTACACCAGAGCGTTGAATGTCTTGCTGGCTAATAACAAAAACAGCAGCTGCTACTTCGTTAAGCTTCTGTTTCTTTTTAGCAACAGAAGTCACCTCAACAGAAAGTAAATCTGTTAAATTGAGGTCAAAATAATTATCTGAAGAAGCTTTTGCAGAGGAAGGTATACTAATTGAAGAAAAAGTAATTACGCCTAGACCTAGAATAATGCTATAAATTTGATTTGGGAAGCGGTTAGTTTTTTTCATTAATATTTACCTTTCATTTTATTCATGTAAAAAAGTATACGCTCTATACTCTGTACTGTAAAATTCCAATTCTATACAGATATTTTTCGTTAGAATTGTAATCTGACTTGGGCATAAATTGAGCGTTCTACTTCTGTTGCTACTTGAAGATGTTCTGCAATAAATTCTGAGTGATGAGAATCCAATAAATTCTGTCCAACAAATGATAACTCTAAGTCATCCGTTGGCTGCCAAGCAAACCTTACATTAATACTAGTGTGGCTAGGAATAGAAGGGACAGTATGACTGATAGCGGTTTGTTTTAACCCACCAACATAATAAACCCATGTATCAAAAGAAATATTATGGCTTAAATCCATCATCGAACGAACTGAGAATTGATGATTAGGGCTAGAACCTTCATATACTAAATTTGTCGGTATGCTTGTTAAAAAGCCCGTATCATAATGGCTAGAGATCGTAATATAACTATAATTAGATTGCAGCCTCCACCATTCAATAGGGCGCCATTCTGTCGCTAATTCTAAGCCATAACTTTTAGCAGAAAGGTGGTTTGAGAATTGGTTACTTGAAAGTTGGGCAGGTGTGGATTTCTCTAAACTTCGCAAATCATCGTAATTATTGTGAAACAGACTTAGATCAAACGATAAATTTTCTTGTAGCTTAAAGCGATAGCCCAGCTCAATTGCAGTGAGCTCCTCAGATTTAAAGTTTTCGTTACCCAGCATAAATATTTCTACCGAGGTTGTATATGTTGGCGGTTGTGGCACGATAAACCCAACCACTTTACTCGTTCTTTCAACTCGAGAGGGTGTTCTAACTGCCTGTGAAATTGATCCCCACAGTGTATTACGGTTATTAATCAACCAAGCTAAACGGGCAGTTGGTTGTAATTCTGTACCAGTATAATCATTATGTTCAAACTTAACGCCAAGGGTAAGTTTGACTGTATCTGGTAATAAAGTAATCTCATCCTGAACGAAAGCACTGTAAATACTTTGTTTGCCTTTGTCTGGGAGCAGCCTAACGGAATAGCTATTTTTGAAGTTTTCTTTAATGTAACGGTATCCTAAACCCCAATTAATATCGTGTGACTGAATTGCTTGGAAGCGATGTTGAAAATCCATATCAAAGGTATTATGTTCTTGGTCTAAAAATGCTTCTGAACGACTTGTATGATCGAAGTAAACTTGAAGTGTAGTACTGGACTGGTCTGATAGTTGATGTCCCCAACGGCTAAGCAAGTTCCAGCCATTATTGCTTATTTTACTGGGTATGTTTTTTAACCGATAAAAGGGTGCATATATTGCGTTATCAGGGTCGCTAGGATCTTGCCATAAGTTAACTGCTTGATTCTCGTTGTTATCATAGATGTCACCTTGAATCGTTAAGGTGTCTTTTAAGCTGAACTGACTATCAACACGAAAACCACTGCGTAGACTATTCCAGTGATCATGACCATTACTTAATTCAGAAGAGTATGAATCGTCTCGATTGTTATGTTTTAGATAAGCGCGAACAGTAGTATATTCATTTATTATGGCACCATAGCGAAGGCTAGCAAATGCTTTTTCTTCATTGCCTGCACCTACTATCACTAAGCCACCTTGAGTGTCGTTAGCATTTTTAGTGATAATATTAATCACACCATTAACTGCATTGGCTCCCCAAACACTAGCGCCTGGTCCACGAATAACTTCTATACGATCAATATCATCAAGCAGCGTATCTTGCACATCCCAATAAACACCTGAAAATGAAGGTGTATAAACACTTCTACCGTCAATCAATACCAATAGTTGATTAGTCATTTGACTATTAAAACCTCGACTAGTAATCGCCCATTTATTGGCATCCATTTTTGCTACTTGAATACCGGGAGCCATGCGTAACGCTTCAGGAACACTAGTCACCCCTGAGCGTTGAATATCTTTTTGAGTAATAACAAAAACTGCGGCAGCTACTTCGTTGAGTGTCTGTTTCTTTTTAGCAACAGAAGTAACTTCAACAGAAAGCAAGTCCTCTAAACCCAATTCAAAATAATCTTCTGATAATACTTTTGCAAAGACAGGTATGTTAATTGAAGACAGAGCAATTAGGCATAAAGTAATATTAGAAATTTGATTTAGTAGGCTGTTAGTTTTTTTCATCTTTCATCATGGTTGATTGTATAACGAATATATCTTTTGATTATAGTTAAGAAGTTATTAAGATACAATGCAAATTAGAATAGCCAATTCTAATGATAATATAGACTTTTTTCCATTCTTCAATTTGCTCAAGCGCTCTCGCAGTGAGAGTTTAAAAATAATATCATTAATTAACCTAATGGTATTATGAAAACATAACATAAATAAAAATAAGATAACAAACAGCAATATTGCCAGTATGAGAATATATTTATTATCATATTTTTATTAGTCTGTGCGAAAGGTTTAAAACCCTTATCTTTAGATGAGTAGCTTTAGTTAGCCGTTGCTTTTTCTACTCAGAGCGCGATTAAAATCCCGCCTACATGGGGGTGGAAGCTCCGCCTACATGAGGGCATAAGCTGGTTGATATTAACGTAGGCGGCATGTTTTTAAATATAAGTAATCGCGCTTTTAAGCTTAGAAGCTTAGAGTCAATATAAAAAAGCCTCACCGTATTGAATACAGTAAGGCTTTTTAAATAAAGAATTTGTTTAAAAGTCGTTTAAGGTAAGTAACTTTTACCCATCAAGTAAGTGTCAACTTCACGAGCACAACGACG
>Ga0209826_1003080_pt1 | contig 10672 bp, 10 predicted proteins | sample GOMGulsemesocosm_5_FD_184637 | JGI IMG/M metagenome (GOLD analysis project Ga0209826, IMG submission 184637) | Methane-oxidizing microbial communities from mesocosms in the Gulf of Mexico - GOM15C Gulf of Mexico (SPAdes) (version 2) | ecosystem: Environmental > Aquatic > Marine > Cold seeps...
TAACAGGGAATGTTCGAGTAATGTCAGCGGCATATTTACCCCACTCACAGCCCGCATCAATCAATAAAAGATCGCCTTCATTTAATACCGCGTTATTTTGCGTGTAATGTAAAACACAGCCATTATCCCCCCCCCCAACAATGGCAGGATAGGCTTCAAATTGCGCCCCTTGAGTCATAAAGGTGTGCTTTATTTCGGCATCGACTTGGTACTCAAACAAGCCAGGACGAGTGCATTTCATCGCCTTGGTATGCGCCTCCACTGAGATTTTTGCCGCTTTTTTCATCAGCTTAATCTCATACGCTGATTTAATTAAGCGCATTTCATGTAAAAGATGATCGGAGGAAATAAACTCAGCTGGGGCAGACACGCCTGTTCTCGATCGACTGCGCACCTCTTGCGACCAATCCATCAGTTGCTGGTCAAAACTCGGTTGCGCGCCCATAGGGAAATACAAACGATTTTTATTTTCTAGTAAGCCCGGCAAAATATCGTCAATATCATCAATAGGGAAAGCATCATCCACCGCATAATGCTCAACGGCACCATCAAGCCCAACACTCGCGCCAACCCATAATGCCGTTGTTTCATCGTATTCACGGCAAAACAAAATATATTCGCCTTGCTCTCGCCCCGGTACAAAGACGATAACCGCCTCAGGTTCATCAAAGCCACTTAAGTAATAGAAGTCGCTATTTTGGCGGAAAGCAAATTCAACATCGGCATTACGCTGGCAAGTGTTAGCACTCGCTATAACGGCAATATTCCCTTCACCCACCATACGTAAGAATTGCTTCCTTCTACGGACAAACTCTTTTTGTTGTTTCACATCAGTCTGCACTGAATTATTCCTCATTAATGTTTATTTAGTGGAGAGTTGGTTCACCGTTTTGCTCACCATCCGACATCTGCAATTCACCCAATAACATTTGTACCGCAGCGCGAATGTATTCTTGCAATTCAATAAAAGCTTGCTCATCTGAATCATCCGAGCCATCTGAATCTAAACGAGATATTTCCATCATATCCCGTAAAACGCCCCTATTGTCCTCACTCCATTCTTTATCATCGCCAACACCCATATAAGCAACACCATATAAAAAGCCCTGACACCACTCACTTAAAGCTGAAGCACGAACCGCAATGCGCTCGTCATCATCCGGCAGCAATAAATCAAATAAGAAATCTTCAGACTTCAATAACTCTAAGGTGCCATCAAACAAGCCAGTCAATGCCTGTTTATCTTCATCAACCAATGCTTCCAACTGCTCTTCAGTATCAAAAACGGCTGTCACCCAACGATTAAAGTCCGCATCAAATTTCACACAGAGCATACCTGCCGCAAGCCCGTGCGCTTCAGATACTCCCATCAATGCATCTCGCGTTTCTAACATTGATTGCAATTCGTCGTAGTCGCCTAATCGTTTCACTCTATACTCCAAAGATATTTATTAATGAGGCTATGCTATCATTCCATGACCTAACACCAAAACTTAGCGACTAAATTAATCTCAGTATTGACTGAATTAACAACCACACCTATTATTTAATTGTGAATAAAGAAGATAACCCAGAAATAGCCCTTCAGCATCTTGAGCAAAAGATAGATTCGCTTATTCGTGTCTGCCAACAACTGCATGATGATAATATTCAACTTAAAAGCAGTCACTCTGAGCTTATTCAGCAACGTAATGCTCTTTTAGACAAGAATGAGAAAGCAAAGTCACGTGTCGAAGCGATGATTTCTCGACTTAAATTAATGGAAATTTAACGATGTCAGCAACCAATACTATCTCCGTTGTCATTTTAGACAAGGAGTACCGCGTAAGTTGTTCTAAAGAAGAGCATGACGGGCTAAAAAATGCCGCTTCATTCCTCGATGAGAAAATGCATACCATCAAACAATCCGGGCGCATTGTTGGACTTGATCGAATCGCTGTCATGGCTGGCCTAAATATCACTCATGACCTTTTGGCAGAAAATAAGAAGAAAAGCGGTATCAGCTTAGACTTCAACGAGAAAATAAACGCACTACAAAATAAACTGGATTTTGCAATCAGCAACTTTAGCAAATAACCTTTTATAATAAAAAGCCTCTGCTATATTCTTTTAAGTCACTAAAAACTAGCTGACTTTTTTTGTCACTTGGGTATACACTATCAGTGCGTTTCCTGCGGTGTTTGAAATAAGGTGAATAACCCTTGGACCTAATAACCCTACCGGGAAGAACGATCATGTTGTTGGTGTGCATGCTCTTTTTTAGAGAAGCCTAATACAACTGTCTGACTCCCACTTGAACCTACCGGTTCAAGGTAGAAACCGGACTGCGGCACTAGTGGGAAACGTTTTATGATTCAATCAATAATCACCTCTCGACGCACCTTGCGTCAACAAAGAAAGCTAATCCCACCCAGCGACCGCCTTCATTTTGACCACGCTATTTATCAGAACTTACTAGATTCTGGCATTTTACTTAGGTGTAAGCATATCGCAGGTTATTTAGCCAATGATGGCGAGCCCTCTAACCACGCGTTTATTCAACGCTGTCAGAAAACCAATCACGCTTACTATTTACCGGTTATCAACAAACAAAAGCTTGCTTTTACTCGCTATCAAGCAAACACATCTTTAGTCAATAATAAATATGGCATTGCAGAGCCGGTAACAAACCACACTCTGCCCGCAAAATTTATCTCCGCCATATTACTGCCCCTTGTCGGTTTTGATAAGCACGGAAATCGCTTAGGTATGGGCGGAGGCTTTTACGACCGGACCCTTAGCTTCATCCAACGAACACCTTGCCATAAAAGACCGTTACTTATTGGTATAGCCTACACGGTACAAATGGTAGAAAAAATAAACCGGCAAACGTGGGACATTCCCTTAGACGCACTGGTTAATGAAAAAGATCTGTTGTTTTTTAACAACAGATCTCGCGGGCTATTACGCAAGTCTACATTCAGCACATAAAATAACTAATGCATTCCCCTGAACAAGCGCATATTATGCTTGCTACCAGCCATTAAACCGAGTGACCTTAATCATGCAAGATTCCTTAAAAAAACAAGCTGCTGCAGCGGCCATTCCATATATAAAAGACTCTCGCATACTAGGCGTTGGGACAGGCTCAACCGTCAATCACTTTATTGATCTTCTCGCCCCTATTAAGCACCAATTTGAAGGAGCCGTATCAAGCTCCGAAGCAAGCACTGAACGTTTACTTGCGCTAGGCATCCCCGTTCTCGACTTAAATTCAGCTGGCCGTTTAGATGTTTATGTCGATGGTGCCGATGAAATTAATTCCAACCTTGAATTAATTAAAGGTGGCGGTGGCGCTCTGACGCGTGAAAAAATCATTGCCGCTGCCAGCAGGTCATTTATATGCATTGCCGACCACAGCAAGCTTGTGCCTTACCTAGGCACCTTCCCCCTACCTATTGAGGTAATACCGATGGCGCGAAGCTATGTTGCTCGCAAGATTATCGCATTGGGCGGACACCCAGTTTGGCGAGAAAACTTTATCACCGATAATGGTAATGTTATTTTAGATATCCATCGATTAGAAATTTTTGAACCTCGCCAGCTTGAGCAAAAAATAAATAACATAACAGGGGTCGTAACGGCTGGGTTATTTGCCGAGCGTTCTGCCGATATTGTATTACTCGCTAGCGAAAATGGCACTCAGACATTAACTCATACTTGCGAAACAACAACCTAGCAAATACTTTTCTAGCGGACAAAAAAAAGGGACTAAAAGTCCCTAAGTATTTTTATTGTTATTATTAGTTTTTTTGTATCGCTAGCTACCTCTCAATAACCAGCATCTCCTCTTCTTGTGTGCAACTTATACTACTTAGTTTTCACATAAATGCAACAAATAAACTAACAAAAACGACCGTTTGTTTTCATGCCTTATAAAGAACGCAGTAAGTACAACAAAGCAAGCTCGTAATATAGGTATGCGATAAAGCAATATGCTTGCTATATTTAGCCCCATCTGCTGTTATAGTTAAATAAATAAAGTAAAAAAACAGACACCATGTTGATACCGGAATGGCTGACTCACTACAAAGAAGAGCACCTTAGTGGCGATATTATTGCCGGCACTATTGTTGCTGCTGTTTTAGTCCCCCAAGCAATGGCTTACGGGATGCTCGCCGGGTTACCCGCCGAAACAGCCTTATACTCATCCGTACTACCACTCATTTTATACGCCATATTTGGTAGCAGCCGGACTCTCGCTGTCGGCCCTGTCGGGCTGATGTCACTCATGACAGGTGCAGCACTCATTGAGCTAAATATCAGTGACCCTAGCAGCATGATCATCGCAGCACACACATTAGCGCTACTGACAGGACTCATACTCTTACTCATGCGCCTAGCACAGCTTGGGTCAATTATTAACTTCCTAAGCCACCCGGTTATTTCTGGTTTTGTTAGTGCATCAGCTATCATCATCATCATTAGCCAGCTCAAGCACCTTCTTGGCTTAGATATTCCTCGCGACATAGCAACCCATGAAGCGTTACTTCTTTTGGCCGACAAACTACTCGACTCAAACATTGCTACAGTAACCATTGGCATAAGCTGCCTACTCATTATTTACATCAGTAAGAACCCTCTCAACCTATTATTAATACGCCACTCATTTAACCCACTTATCATACAGCTCGTTTCAAAATCAGGCCCAATCGTTGCCATTGCATCCAGCAGCCTTGTGGTTTATTACTTAAACTTAAACAGCCAACAACACGTTTCTATTGTTGGACATATACCCGCTGGACTTCCCTCACTAAGCCTTCCAAGCCTTGATACAGAGTTAATTAAAACCTTACTTCCGAGCGCTGTTATGATTGCGCTCATTGGCTACCTTGAAAGCGTTTCAATTGCCAAATCGATGGCCAGCCAAAAAAGGCAAAAAATAGACGCCAACAAAGAGCTTATTGGCTTAGGAACGGCTAACATTGCCTCCGCCATTTGTAATGGTTACCCGGTTGCAGGTGGTTTTGGCCGCTCCATGGTTAACTTTACTGCTGGCGCCAACACCCCACTAGCATCTATTATCACGGCATTGCTAGTTGCGTTAACGTTAGCCTTCCTTACACCACTCTTCTTCTTCCTTCCTAAGGCAGCATTAGCCGCGATCATAATTATTGCTGTCGTTTCATTAATTGACACACACACCCTTAAGCACGCATGGCAATACGATAAAGCCGACGCCAGCTCAATGATTATTACCTTCCTCACTGCACTGTTAATTAATATAGAAAGTGGAATTTTAGCCGGCATAATAATATCTATAGGATTATACCTACACAGAAGCAGTAAGCCTCACATCGCCATTGTTGGGCGAGTTGGTAGCACAGAGCACTATCGAAATATTGAGCGCTTTAAGGTAAAAACTGAACCTAACATCCTAGCTCTTCGTGTTGACGAAAACTTATATTTTGTCAACACGAACTACCTTGAAGACACTATTATTCAATTAGTCTCCGATAATAAAGATATTGACCACGTCGTACTTATTTGCAGTTCTATTAGCTTTATCGATAACAGTGCGCTTGAAACATTAGAAAACATCTTATATCGACTTCAACAAGCCAAGATGAATCTTTATTTAGCTGAAGTTAAGGGCCCCGTTATGGATAAGCTAAAAACCACTGCCTTCATTAATAAGCTAGGTACAAGCAATATCTTTATTAGCACCCATCAGGCGATACAAAGCCTAAAGGTCTAAGGCGCTACAAATCTAGCTCACTTAAACATTTATTTCGCCCTGTTTTTTTAGCTTTTAACAGCGCTTGGTCGGCTCTCGTATAGACCGACTCAGGTGTATCTTCATCCGCAAACAACGCGCACCCAGCTGACATTGTGATGACAATACGCTTACCCTTCGAGCCAAACTTACAAGCCTCAATACTCGCTCTAAATTCGTTCAGCCTTTTTATTGCGTTATCTAAATCACTACCAGTAAGTATAATGGCGAACTCTTCTCCACCGACCCGACCATAAAAATCACTGTCACGAACCTTTTTATCAATCAATTGACAAATAGTCTTTAAAACCTTATCTCCAATGGGGTGGCCAAACGTATCATTAATTTTTTTAAAATGATCCACATCCAGAATAGCTAATACCAGCGACTCCTTATTCCTTTTCCAACGCTCATATTCAATGTTTATTCGCTCATCATAAGCACGTCTATTTCCAATCCCAGTTAGGGCATCAACAAATGCCTGTTGATGTGCCTCACGTAATGAAGCTTTTAGCTCCAACATTTCCGCCTCAGCCTTGTTCAGTCTCGAAGTAACACGCTCAACGTGTTCTTCAGCTCGTACAGCACGCTTACTTTCTAGCTCAGAAAAATTAACAACCGTCTGATTCAGCTCGCCTAAGCGATTACTTAATAATGCCTTCAGCGTTGCTAGACTATTTGTTTCCAATACCGATTTATGAATAGTATTAATCTGACCGCCCATTAGTTCAGTCAGGCGCCAGCGATCCGCTTGCTCCTCTTTATTATGGAGACTTTCCTGCTTCAAGTCAGTTGATAACTCACTCAACTGATGGACCACCGTCTCAATCAGACCCGACAGTTCAACAATGAAGACATCTTTTTTTAAGATTTGCTGCGCCAGACCTTCAAGCATCTTTTGATAAAAATACTCTAGGTCATGCAAGCTACTAACCTTATCAAGTTCTCTTATTAAAGTGGTGTAGTCAATTGTTTTAGCCAGCGCCATATCCGACTCGGCCAACTTCCCCAACTGGTGCCGCAAACTTTGTTTAACGTCCTCAATTGAACCGGAAGTGACCACTGATACAGCTTGCACCGCTACATTTTTCAACAGTACGCTAGAGGTTTTGTTAACTATCTGAAGAAAGTCATCCGATGTACTTGCCTCCACTAAGCCTTGCTGCAAAGAGCTAATATCTTCATATAAAGCATCCGATACTTTTAAGTTGGACAATAAAGAACCCAGTACTTCAGGCACCTGAACAGCTCCATCTGACGTCTTAAAATAACTAACAATTAAGTCTTTTAAGCGCGACAACTCGTCTATCGGTGGCGATACAGTGTTTGTAATTTTAGAAGGCAACGCTTGAATGGCTTTGTCCACCTCACGGTGATGCCCCTTCATTTCATTGATAATGGCTATAAACACTCGGTACAAATCTTGTACATTTTCCGTACCTTCCCGCTCAACCTCATCCAGAGACCGAATTGCGCGCAAGTATTTATCTTTATAATCCGTCATTTACCCACCCCTTATTCTATAAATTATAGTATAGCTCAACCTCTTATATTTACTAACCCGCATAAAAAAAGCCCATTATAAAAATGGGCTTTTTGGGGATCTTACCAAGCAAGTAAACAACTTGCTCTGTATAAAACGAAAATTAACGTTTTGAGTACTGAGGACGTTTTCTCGCTTTATGTAAACCAACTTTCTTACGCTCAACTTCACGAGAATCACGAGTAACAAAACCAGCTTTACGTAAGGCTGGACGTAATTCGCCATCAAATTCCATCAATGCGCGAGTAATGCCTAATCTAATAGCGCCCGCTTGGCCTGATGTACCACCGCCTTTAACGGTAATTAAAAAGTCAAACTTCTCAGTTGCTTCTGCCGTTTCTAAAGGCTGACGAACAATCATTCGATCAGTTTCGCGACCAAAATATGCATCTAATGTTGCATCATTAATTTTAATTTCGCCTTTACCAGGACGTGCAAAAACACGTGCAACTGAACTTTTACGACGACCGGTTCCATAATATTGGGTTTGTGCCATGATAATAAACTCTTGTTAAATATCTAACGTTTTAGGTTGCTGGGCTTGATGCGTATGCTCAGGACCAACAAATACTTTCATTTTCTTGTACATATTTCTGCCCAGGGTGTTTTTAGGTAACATACCTTTCACCGCTGTTTCGATAATACGCTCAGGATGTGTCTCACGAAGTTTACCTAAAGAGATAGACTTCAAGCTACCAATGTAGCCAGTGTGATGATGATACATCTTATCTTTTTCTTTATTACCAGTCACACCAATTTTTTCAGCGTTAACGACAACGATATAATCGCCCGTATCTACATGAGGTGTATATTCTGGTTTATGTTTGCCACGTAATCTAAAAGCGATTTCTGAAGCTAAGCGGCCTAGGGCTTTACCTTCTGCATCGACAACGTACCAATCGTGTTCTACTTCTTCTGCTTTTGCACTAAATGTTTTCATTTCGTAATTCCACTCACTATGGATGCGGGGTCTATCAAAGAGCCGCGTATTCTATCTATTTTTTAACCAAAAAACAACGCTACCGACATATCTTTTAGTCAATTAAGCAGGTAATGATACTCGATTAAACAGAATCAGTCGATGTTTTTAGCGTATTAACCACGCCACACTGCGGTTTATAACCACTAACCGCCTCTGTAAGAACTTGCCGAATAAGCTCATCATCATTTGATTTAACGGCTATTTGCAACGCGTCCAACATGGGGGCTAACTCATCCCAGCTTAAAAACGCCTCATTTGCACGCATAATTTTACTGTGCTGTGTAGCAACAACATTATCCCCTATCAATAGCTCCTCGTATAGCTTTTCCCCAGAACGCAAGCCCGTGAAAACAATAGGAATATCACCGTGCGGTGTATTCTCATCTCGAACATCGAGACCGCTTAGATGAATCATTCGTTTTGCAAGCTCAACAATTTTAATGGGCTCCCCCATATCCAGTACAAATACATCCCCACCTTCTGCCATAGCGCCCGCTTGTATCACCAGCTGCGAAGCCTCTGGGATGGTCATAAAGTAACGAATAACATTTGGGTCTGTCACCGTTACCGGCCCACCCTGCTGGATCTGCTGTTTAAACAACGGAATAACAGACCCCGATGAACCCAGTACATTACCAAAGCGAACCATCGTAAAGCGCGTCACCTTATCACCGACATGCTTATCATTAAACGCCTGAAGAACAAGTTCTGCCATACGTTTGGATGCCCCCATCGTATTGGTTGGCCGCACCGCCTTATCTGTTGAAATTAAAATGAAGTCACTCACCCTTGACTCAATCGCCGACTCAGCCACATTCAGTGTGCCCATGACGTTATTTATTATCGCCTCCCTAGGGTTTTGCTCAACCAAAGGCACGTGCTTATACGCAGCGGCATGATAAATAGTTTGAATTTTTGCCAATTGACAGGCTTGCATCACCCTCGCCTTATCTACAACTGAACCCAGTACGGGTCGAATAATGATATTTTTACCCTGAATATGCTTTTGCAATTCACGCTCAATTGAATACAGTGCAAACTCGCTATGCTCAAACAAGACTAATTCCTTTGGCTGAAGGCGAATAATCTGTCTACACAACTCTGCACCAATCGACCCACCCGCACCCGTCACCATCACCACTTTCTGATTAATATTTTTACACATCAATGACTCGTCAGGCTGAACTTGGTCCCGCCCGAGCAGATCTTCAATCTCCACCTCTCGAATATCGTCAACCATCACCTCTCCGCCAGCTATTTCCGCCAACGTAGGCAAAGTCATTACCTTCACTGGGTACGGCTCCAAGAGTCTAATAATTTCATTACGGCGTGAACGCGATGTAGACGGCATAGCCAGCAATACATCCGTAACACCTTGGCGTTCAATTAAGTGGCTTAAGCGGCTAAATGGATACACCTTAATATGACCTAATTGCCGGCGATGTAAAGACGCCTCATCATCAACAAATGCCAGCACTTGCATACCACTTCTTGCCTTCAATTGTTCAAGCACCTGCATTCCCGAACCGCCTGCACCATAAATAACGAACTTACTCACGGCCTTGCTAACAGGCTCACTTGACTCTGAGTTCGTCAACCACCAGCGAACCACCATACGACTACCGCCAATTAACAACAAAGTAACCAGCCAGTTAATAATATGCACCGAGCGCGGCACCGCGTCTATGTTGCCCAGCAAGACAACAGTTGATAATAGCAAGGCATACAAGGAAACAGCCTTAACCACCACCCATAAAGAGTGGAATCCTATATAACGAATAATCGCCCTATACAAACCCAAGCGAACAAAGACGGGAATAGCAACAAATGGCGCTGCAGCAAACAACACAAGAACACGAGCATCAGGCCAATAAAACTCACCTAATCGCAAGGAAAAAGCCAACCATAATGAAAACAAGAGCACAGCAAAATCAAACGCTAGCGTCATACTTCTCTTTACAAAACGGCTACGAGCAATAAACCACGCCGGAAACGAAAAAACATCTATCATCTTTTTATATGTTACATCCATTAATCAAAAATAATCGGCTAACGTCCGACTCCTATATATTCAAAACCATATTCATTCAATAAGTCTTTATCAAATATATTACGCCCGTCAATAATTAGCGGCGCTCGCATCAAGCTCAATAGCTCAGCATAATCTGGTGATGCATACTGCGGCCACTCCGTCACCAATATTAACGCATCCACACCCTCTACTGCCTCAAGAGGCTTCGCCATACAATGAATCAAAGATTCATCACCATAGTGCCGCTGCAAGTTAGCCATTGCCTCAGGGTCGTGAACATTCACCTGCACACCTTGCGATATTAACGCATCAATAATCTTAATACTCGGGGCATGATCAATACTCGCGGTACCAGGTTTG
>Ga0209826_1003082_pt1 | contig 10670 bp, 9 predicted proteins | sample GOMGulsemesocosm_5_FD_184637 | JGI IMG/M metagenome (GOLD analysis project Ga0209826, IMG submission 184637) | Methane-oxidizing microbial communities from mesocosms in the Gulf of Mexico - GOM15C Gulf of Mexico (SPAdes) (version 2) | ecosystem: Environmental > Aquatic > Marine > Cold seeps...
TTTTAAATACACACTACAATTAAAGGTATCTCCTCCAAAGGTCTGTTTATACAAACTCTTTTGGTCTTGATACAACTCTACCATACACTCGCCAATTACCGCTATCTTAGCCGTATTAAACATCTTGATTCTTTGAAATAGCTTCATAGAGACCATTTAAGTAAGCAATACCTAATGCACGGTCGTATAAGCCATAGCCAGGCATCCCTTCTTCTCCCCAAATCATTCTTCCATGATCAGGTCGAACGGGGCCTTCAAAATTGATATCTTTATAAGCTTTAACGATTTCGTATAAATCCAAACTTCCATCACTAGATAAGTGTGAACTTTCATGAAAGCTTTTATCACTTATTCGTTTTACATTTCGTATATGCCCAAAGTGCAATTTACCCTGTCCACCAAAATCTCTAATCATAGCCGGGATGTCATTGTCTTTATTTGGTCCTAATGAGCCTGAGCATAAAGCCAAACCATTACTCTTTGATGGCACTAAGTCAAGTAATCTTTGAAGATTTTTTTGTGAGGTCATAATCCTTGGAAGACCAAAAATACTAAAAGGAGGATCATCTGGATGTAACGCCATTTTGATACCACAATTATGGGCTGTTGGAATAATTCTTTCTAGAAAATATTTAAGATTTGTCCACAGTTGTTCTTCATCAACATTTTCATACTGCTTAAAAAGTCCTTCAATTTCATCTAGGCGTTCAAGCTCCCAACCAGGAATTTCAACATCACTTGAATCATTTCTAATTTTTTCAACCAAATCATGAGCACTTAAATCTTTTAACTGCTCATTGTCAAAAGACAATACTGTTGATTTATCTGCTAAGGGTTTATTTAAATCTGTTCTAGTCCAATCAAAAATAGGCATGAAGTTATAACATACAGTTTTTATGCCTATTTGTGATAGGTTTACCAAAGTTTCTTGGTAATTTTTAATATACTCATCTCTAGTGTCTAGTCCCAGTTTAATATCTTCATGTACATTAACACTCTCAATTACTTCTAGAGTTAAACCATATGAGTTGACATATTCTTTTAACTCAACTAAATCTTCTAATGGCCATACATCTCCAACTGGTATATCCATCAAGGAAGTAACCACTCCGTTAATTCCAGGTATTTGAGCCACATGTTCTAAAGGTATTTTGTCATTTTTACCATACCACCTAAACGTCATTTTCATCTTTTCTCCTTTTTTAATAGTGTATTTTATAATTTAAAATTTCTCGTATTAGTCCCTTGGTTCCCACAAATTTATTTTTTAATATTGTAACACTCTTTTCACCCATGTATTCAACGGGATGTTCAATATATGAGATGTTAAAAGAACTGATATGTGAAGCATCTAGTTTATTGAAAGAAAATAACTTGATATCTTTTCCTACAGTTAAACCTTTTTCAGTGATGGCTTTTAAACATCCCACAGTTATCTGATTTGCACAAGAAAAAATCGCGTTAGGAATTTCTTTTTGCTCAAGTATTTTGGTACAAGCTTCTAATCCACTCTCCATTGTAAAATCTCCATGATGTATCATGTTTTCATCAATTTCAATTCCATGTTTATTCATAGCTTCTTTATATCCATCAAGTCTTTGGTTTGAGTTTAAACTATTCGCAGGGCCTGTGATAATGGAAATGTTTTCATAACCATCATTAACCAATAAATTAATAGCATCATACACAGCATTAGCATTGGACAAAAATACACCCGAATTATCACTATTAGAAATATCTCTATCTGCTAATACAAAGGGAATATTAAATTTTTGCATTTTTTGTATACTTTTAATAGATTCTTTTTCTTTATTTCTTGAACGAATTAAAATGATTCCCCTACACTGTTTTGCAATAAGTCTATCAACTGCTTCAAGCTCATCTTCTGGGTTATCATGACTTAGATACAAGGTGATAGGAAGATCAAGCGCTTTGGCTTGTTTACTAATCCCTTCAAGAATACGCGCAAAAAATGTATTAACCACATCAGGAATAATAACTCCTATTTCATCTTTTTTTGATGGTTGTGGAAAATTTGTATTGTATTTTTTATAATCCAACTCTTCTGCAATTTTTAATACTTTGTCTCGGGTATGTTTCTTAACCAAATCAGGAGTATTCAAAACTCGTGAAACAGTTGCAATTGAAACGTTTGCTTTGTCTGCAATTTTTCTAATTCCCATTTTGCTTCCTTTAAAATAACTTAATAAATGTAAATGTTTTCATAAACGAATTCTATCACTTCTAACTTTAGATATAGATTAAATGGGCTATTTACGATATTTTACTTGTTTTTCTTAAGTATAGACTAAGCTACACTATGTAAAAATGATTTCAATGAAAAGAATTTTCTGTAACAGTTTTTACATAATCCGATGTAAAAGAACTTTTCAGGCAAACATTATCTATTATTATGTAGCATTTGGCATATCTTAGATTAAGGAGAGAAAATGAAAACATTGAAAAATATGACAGTAGCACTATCTTTATTAGGATCTTTATCTTTATTTAGTGCAGAAGTAGAAGTATTACACTGGTGGACTAGTGGTGGTGAAGCAAAATCTGTAGGTGCACTTAAAACTATGTTAGAAAAAAGTGGTCACTCATGGAAAGACTTCTCAGTTGCTGGTGGTAATGGTGTAAATGCTATGACAGTTCTAAAAAGTAGAGTTGTTTCTGGAAATCCTCCATCTGCTGCACAAATTAAAGGACCAAGTATTCAAGAATGGGCTGAACTTGGTGTTGTTTCTGATTTAAATGAAGTAGCTAAAGCTGGAAAATGGGATGAAAGACTTCCTAAAATGTTTTCAGACCATATGAAATATGATGGTAAGTATGTTGCAGTTCCTGTAAATGTACATAGAATTAACTGGATGTGGGTAAACCCAGCTGTATTTAAAAAAGCGGGTGCTACTATTCCAAAAACTTGGGCTGACTTTGAAGTTGCTGCTAAAAAAATTAAAGCTGCAGGTTTTATTCCAGTTGCTGCTGGTGGTCAACCATGGCAAGAAGCTACAGTATTTGAAACAATTGTTTTAGGTGTTGGTGGTGCTGAATTTTACAAAAAAGCATTGGTTGATTTAGATTTAAAAGCTCTAGGATCAGATACGATGAAAAAAGCATTTGATACATTAAAAATGGTTAAATCATATACTGATAAAAATGCACCAGGAAGAGATTGGAACTTAGCAACTGCAATGGTTTACAAAGGTGAGGCAGCTATGCAATTCATGGGTGACTGGGCTAAAGGTGAGTTTAAAGTTGCTGGTAAAGTTATTGGTAAAGATTATGTAGCAATCGCTGCACCTCAAACAAATAACAAATACCTATATAACATTGACAGTTTTGTAATGTTTAAACAAAAAGATGCTGGAAAAGCAAAAGCTCAAGAAAAATTATCAGAGTTAATTTTATCTGATGAATTTCAAATCATTTTTAATACAAGAAAAGGTTCTGTGCCTGTGACTGATGGTGTTTCAAGAGATAAGTTTGATCCAATTGCAATTAACTCAATCAATCAATTAAATGCTGCTGCTAAATCTGGTGCATTACTACCAAGTATGGCACATCAAATGGCAATTCCTGATTCAATTAAAGGTGCGGTTGTAGATGTAGTAACAAACTTCTACAACTCAAAAATGACTTCTAGTGATGCTGCTAAACTTTTAGTTGACGCAGTTAAAAACGAAATGTAATTAAAAAAAGAATTTGAGGTAACACATGAAAAGTAAGTTAAAATTTTTAGAGGATTCAATTCCTAAATTAATCGTAACTCCTACTTTTCTAATTATGGTCATCTTTATATATGGGTTTATTTTTTGGAATTTTATCTTGTCTTTGACAAATTCCAAAATCTTACCCTTATATACTTTTGCTGGATTAAAGCAATACTTTGCTTTATTCAACAATATGAAATGGTGGCTAGCAATGGAAAATTTACTAATTTTCTCTTCTTTATTTATAGGCTTTTGTCTATTATTTGGGTTATTGCTAGCTATCTTTATTGATCAAAAAATTAGATTTGAAGGAATATTTAGAACCATATATTTATATCCAATGGCATTGTCATTTATTGCAACGGGTACTGTTTGGCAATGGATGTTAAATCCAGGTTTTGGTTTGGAGAACTTTATGATTCAAATGGGGTTTGAAAATTTCACCTTTGATTGGATTGTTGATTCTGAGATGGCTATTTATACCATTATTATTGCTGCAGTTTGGCAGTCAACTGGTTTTGTGATGGTCTTGTTACTTGCAGGGCTTCGAGGTATTAGTCATGAAGTAATAAATGCTGCCAAAATTGATGGGGCGTCAATGCCTAGAATTTATTGGAAAATCATTATTCCACAACTGGGACCTGTATTTTTCTCAGCTGTGATTATTTTATTGCACCTTGCAATTAAAACATTCGACCTTGTAATTGTTATGACAAAAGGTGGACCAGGTTTCTCTACTGTTTTACCATCTATATTTATGTTCGACTATTCTTTTGCAAGAAATAAATTGGCATTTGGAGCATCTAGTGCGATGATTATGTTGTTTTTTGTCATGATTTTTGTAGTGCCATATTTGTATAGAGAATTAAGGAAAAACTCATGATTGGATCTGCTAAAGAAAAAGTGTTAAGTCAATTATCAAGAGTATTTATTTATATTCTATTATTTATATGTGCAGTATATTTTTTATTACCTATTTTTGTAATGATTATTACCTCATTAAAAGATATTGATGAAATTAAAAATGGAAACCTTTTAGCTTTACCTGAAACCATTACGTTTCAACCATGGATTGAAGCCTGGGGAGAAGCTAGGATTGGACCAAAAGCTGAAGGAATTAAACCATATTTTGTAAATTCAATTTTGATTACAGTACCTGCTGTTTTAATCTCTTGTATTATTGGGGCTTTAAACGGATACGTATTTTCAAAATGGAAATTCAAAGGAAGTGAAGTTTTCTTCTCATTACTGTTATTTGGTTGTTTTATTCCTTTTCAAGTTGTACTTCTTCCAATGTCTCAGACAATTGGAATGATGGGAATATCAGGTAGTGTTTTTGGTTTGATTTTTGTACACGTTATTTATGGAACAGCCTTTACAACTCTATTTTTTAGAAACTTTTATGTATCTATTCCAACTGAGTTGATCAATGCAGCAAAAATTGATGGAGCAGGTTTTTTTAGAATTTTTTATAAAATCTTATTACCCGTTAGTTTACCAATATTTATGGTTTGTATTATTTGGCAAATGACTCAAATTTGGAATGAGTTCTTATTTGGAATTACTTTTTCAGATGCAGATACTCAGCCAGTTACTGTTGCATTAAACAATTTGGTTAATTCAACGTCAACAGTTAAAAAATACAATGTAGATATGGCAGCAGCATTAATTGCAGTAGCTCCTACGTTAATAGCCTATATTATTTCAGGTAAATATTTTGTAAAAGGATTAATGGCTGGTGCCGTTAAATAAAAGAGGAAAAAATGAAATCACTAAAAATTAAAGACTTATATAAAAGTTATGATGACACTGAAGTTTTAAAAGGTATTAATGTCGATTTAGATGCCGGAGAATTTCTAGTTCTTGTTGGACCCAGTGGATGTGGAAAATCCACACTACTAAGTACCATCGCGGGACTTGAAGAAATCAACAAAGGAAGCATAACTTTGGGTGAAAATGATATTACACATGCATCACCAAAAGACAGGGGTTTGGCGATGGTATTTCAATCATACGCTTTATATCCAAATATGACAGTAAGAGAAAATATTGAATTTGGTTTAAAAATCAGTAAATACTCAAAAGAAGAAATCGAGCAAAGAGTTCAAAGTGCAGTAGAAATACTTCATATGGAAGCACTTCTTGATAGAAAACCAGGTCAACTTTCAGGTGGGCAGAGACAAAGAGTTGCCATTGCACGTTCAATTTCGAGAGAACCAGATATGTATTTATTTGATGAGCCCCTATCAAATCTTGATGCTGAACTTCGTGTAAAAATGAGAGCTGAGATAAAAAAGCTTCACAAAAGAGTTAAAAAGACTATTGTTTATGTAACCCATGACCAAGTTGAAGCCATGACTTTAGCTGATAAAATTGCCATCATGAATAAAGGTACAATTCAACAATTTGATTCACCATCAAATGTATATGAAAACCCATGTAACTTATTTACAGCGGGTTTCATTGGATCACCTTCTATGAATTTTATTGATGTAATTATTAAAAAAGAAAATGACAAATTTTGTGTTGATTTCAAAAATGAAAGTGGTGTAATAAATACTATTGTGCTTGATGGTGAGTTTGAAGACTTGGATAAGTATGTAGGAAAAACTGTTATCGCGGGACTTCGTCCTGAGCACATTCAAAATGGATTTAGAGATGCTTCAGTAGCCAATCAGTTACAAGAATTAGATGCAAAAATTAATATCCAAGAATTAACTGGTTCTGATGTGTTTTTATACATCACATTAAATGATACCGATGTCATTGCAAGAGTATCTCCTAGTGGAGCTAAAGATGATGGTGAAAACATTACTTTAAAAGTTTGGGCTAAAAAGATAATCTTTTTTGACAAAGAAACTGAAAATAGAATTAGATAATAAAGAATAAGGGAAGTCAAAATGACATTAGAAAATAAAGTAGTAATCGTAACAGGGGCCACAGCAGGTATTGGTCTTGAGATTGTAAAAGAATCATTAAAACTTGGAGCAAAAGTTATGATTCATGCATCACCAAACTCTTATTCAAAAGCACAAAACTTAGTAGAGCAATTTGGGGCAAACACTGCTTGTGTTTGTGCAGATTTATCAAAGTTTGAAGAGCTAGAAAATATTATTACCCATACAGTTGAGACATTTGGTAGAGTTGATTCTTTAGTAAATAATGCAGGTGTATTTCCTAGAAATAATGTGACCAATATAGACGAAGAAACTTATGAATACATTATGAATGTAAATTTTAAAGCTCCTCTATTTTTATGTAAAGCCGTTGTAAAAACATTTTTGGACAATAATATTAAAGGTTCAATTGTAAATGTTGGATCTATTAATGCATATTGCGGGCAAGATGATTTATTGGTTTACTCTGCTTCTAAAGGTGCGTTAATGACTATGACAAGAAATATGGCTGATTATTTAGGAACAAAACAAATTAGAGTAAACCAAATTAATGTTGGATGGACTCATACAGACAAAGAACATGCTACGCAGTTACAAGAAGGAAACTCTGAAGACTGGCATCAAAATATTAACAAAGCCTTTGCTCCTAGAGGAACGATCTTAGCTCCTCACGAGATTGCAAAACATGTGGCATTTTGGGTAAGTGATTACTCAATTCCAGTATCTGGTTCTATTTATGAAGTGGAACAATACCCAGTTATTGGTAGAAATAAAATCAATGGATAAGTTAAGTCATATCCCAAACTCCAAGTCGATCTTGGGTGAGGGTCCTTTATATAATGAGTTGGAAAACTCATTATATTGGACAGATATTAAAGATAGAAAAATATATAAATATGATTTAAAGACCAAAGAAACAAATGCTTATGCTTTTAACAAAGCCATAGGTTCTTTTGCATTTACTCAAGACAATAAATTAATAGCAACAACCAACGATGGATATGAATACTTAAATTTAGAAAATAATGAAACAACAATAATAAACAATCCTGAAGAAAATCTACCGGGTAATAGATTTAACGATGGAAAATGTGATAAAAACGGACGATATTTTGCGGGAACCATGGATAACAATGAAGAAGAAATTAAAGGTTCACTTTATTGTCTAGATGGAAATACAATAGAAAAAAAAGAAACTGACTTATTTATATCAAATGGCTTAGGATGGAACAAAAACTCTACAAAGTTTTATTTAACAGATAGTCCTAAAAGAGTCATTTACGTATATGATTATGACTTAGAAACAGGAACATTATCAAATAAACAAGTCTTTGCAAATATTGATGAAAAATATGGATATCCAGATGGCTTATGTGTAGATGATGAAGACCACATTTGGAGTGCTCATTGGTATGGATGGCGAGTTACACGATATAAACCTGATGGTTCAATTGATAAGGTTTACTCTTTGCCCGTACCCAAAGTAACTTCTTGTAATTTTGGTGGTGTTGATTTAAAGACTTTATATATAACAACAGCTGCCTTTGGATTAAGTGAAAGAGAATTAGAAGATGCACCATTAAGTGGCCATACCTTTATATTAGAAACAAATGTAAAAGGTCAACAACCCAATCTTTTTAAACAATTGAATACGATATGACAGGAAACAATTATGGATAAAAATAGAGAATTATTTAAATATAGAAGTCAAGCTTGGTTTGATAATAAAAATGATCCAGGAATGACAGCATTGTACCTTGAGAGATATTTAAATTATGGTATTTCAAGAAAAGAATTACAATCGGGTCGTCCTATTATTGGAATAGCACAAACAGGAAGTGATCTCTCACCTTGTAATCGACATCATATTGAACTAGCCAGCAGATTAAAAGATGGTATCAGAGATGCAGGTGGAATTCCTATGGAATTTCCAACCCACCCTATTCAAGAAACTGGAAAACGACCAACAGCAGCACTAGATAGAAACCTATCATATTTATCCATGGTAGAGACTATTTATGGATATCCAATTGATGGGGTTATTTTTACCATTGGCTGTGATAAGACAACACCTGCTGCGTTAATGGCTGCTGGAACTTTAAATATTCCATCCATTACTTTTTCTGTGGGTCCTATGTTAAATGGGTATTACAAAGGAGAATTATGTGGATCAGGAACAGCTATTTGGGAAGCTAGAAAACTATTTGCTGCTGGTGAAATAGACTATGATGAGTTCATGGACATCGCAGCTGCTTCAGCACCCAGTGTTGGGTACTGTAATACCATAGGAACAGCATCTAGTATGAATTGTCTTAGTGAAGTATTGGGAATGAGTCTTCCAGGAAGTGCAACTATTCCAGCTCCATATAGAGAACGTGGTCAAAATGCCTATGAAAGTGGGAAACAAATCGTATCCTTAGTCAATAATGATATAAAACCATCAGATATTATGACCAAAGAATCTTTTATCAATGCCATAACTGTATGTTCAGCTATGGGTGCATCAACCAATGCACCTATTCATATTAATGCTATTGCAAATAATCTTGGAATTGATATAACACTGGATGATTGGCAAAAGTATGGTTATGAAATACCATTATTGTTAAACTGCCAACCAGCAGGAAAATATCTAAGTGAAGACTTTCATAGAGCTGGTGGAGTAGGAGCTATTATGAGTGAGCTCATTAAGCAAAATAAAATTCATCTTGATACTTTGACTGTAAGTGAACAAACAACTCAAGAGAACTATAAAGACTCAGTTATACTAAATGATGATGTCATTAAAACTTATGAAAAACCGCTATTAGAAAACGCAGGATTTTTAGTCATGAGTGGAAATCTATTTGATTCAGCCATTATGAAAACTTCTGTGATTGATGAGAAATTTTTAAGTGAGTTTATTCATGATGGGGTTATAAAAGGTAATGCAGTTGTATTTGAAGGTCCTGAAGATTATCACGATAGAATTAACGATGAATCTTTAAATATTGATAAAAACTCCATTTTATTTATGAGAAACTGTGGTCCTGTTGGCTTCCCAGGCTCGGGAGAAGTTGTAAATATGTTACCGCCTGATAAGTTGGTTAAAGAAGGAATTACAGCCTTACCAACTCTAGGAGATGGACGACAAAGTGGAACAAGTGCCAGTGCTTCTATTTTAAATGCAACGCCTGAAAGTTTGGTAGGTGGTGGTTTGGCTATTTTACAAACAGGGGATAAAGTTGAAATCAATCTAAATAAAAGAGAAGTTCAAATGTTAATTGATGACAAAGAATTCTCAAATAGAAATGCAGCATTAAAACTTCCTACGTTACATCATGATACGCCATGGCAAGAAGTTTATAGAAAGTTTGTAGATGGATTGGCTGATGGTGCTTGTTTAAAACTATCTCAACCTTATGAAAAAATTCTAGATAATAAGTGGTTTGCAAGAGACTCACACTAATAAACAATATAATTCAAGATAATACAAGATTGTTCTTGTATTATCTTTTGAGGTAATATATAAATGACATATGAACTAAAACACAAAGATTACGCAATTAAAGTTGATTCCCTAGGAGCTGAGCTCAAAAGCTTTTTATTAAAAGATGAAGAATACTTATATTTAGGAGACTCAAAATACTGGCATAGAAGCTCACCTGTATTATTTCCAAACGTTGGAAAACTAAAGAACAATAATTACATTTATGACAATAAAAAATATACCCTTCCTATACATGGACTTGCACGTCATCTAGAATTTGAGCTAAAAGAGCAAAGCAGTACCTGTTTATCTTTTGTTCTACGTGAAGATGAACAAACCTTAACACATTATCCTTTTTGTTTTGAATTGACATTGACTTACACTTTGAAAGAAGAGGGTCTAAAAATAAACTACACAGTAAAAAGTGATGAAGAGATACTCTTTTCACTAGGAGCTCACCCTGCATTTTTATTAAAAGCACCTATTGATGAGTCATTTTTCTCTTTTGACAAAGTTGAGAATCAAGATGCTATTGGCTTGAACCTTGAGTATGGATGTATTTGTGATGTAAAAGATTTTAGGCTAGAT
>Ga0209826_1003084_pt1 | contig 10667 bp, 9 predicted proteins | sample GOMGulsemesocosm_5_FD_184637 | JGI IMG/M metagenome (GOLD analysis project Ga0209826, IMG submission 184637) | Methane-oxidizing microbial communities from mesocosms in the Gulf of Mexico - GOM15C Gulf of Mexico (SPAdes) (version 2) | ecosystem: Environmental > Aquatic > Marine > Cold seeps...
AAAGGCAAATTTATCACCGTTGAAGGCACCGAGGGTGTCGGTAAAACCACGAATATCGAGTGTATCGCTAACTGGCTCGACGAGCGTGGCATTGCCTATATTTCTACCCGCGAACCCGGTGGTACCGCCCTGGGTGAAAAAATCCGAGGCCTGTTGCTGGATAAAGAGAATACCGGCATGGCTGCCAGTGCCGAGCTGCTACTGATGTTTGCTGCTCGTGCGCAACACCTTGAAGAGAAAATCATCCCCGCTTTAGAGGCGGGCACCTGGGTGCTTTGTGATCGTTTTACCGATGCCACCTACGCCTATCAGGGCTTTGGCCGGGGGCTCAATCTTGAGCACATCAAGCAACTCGAAAAACTGGTACAGGGCGACTTGCACCCGGATTTCACTTTGATTCTCGATATCGACCCCGAGCTGGGTATGTCGCGGGTACGGGCCCGTGGCGAGCTTGATCGTTTTGAAAGCGAGGCGCTGGAATTTTTTGACCGGGTGCGTGCCGGCTACCGCGAGCGGGCCAGTGATAATCCGTCGCGCTACTGCCTGGTCGATGCCTCGTCACCACTGGCCGTGGTGCAGGAGCATATAGTCGCCGCCTTAAACGCCTTTGTTGGAGAGGGTGAGTGACGGCCGCCGACTCCGCTTTATTGCCACTGAATCAGAGCCTGCCCTGGCAGCATGAGCAGTGGCAGCAGCTCTGCCGTTTGCTTAACAGCAATCGCCTGCCCCATGCCATTATGCTCAGCGGCGCGGAAGATACCGGCAAGCGACACTTTGCCGAGCGTTTTATACAACGCCTGTTCTGTGTCAGTCCGGTCGATGACGTCGCCTGTGGCGAGTGTAAACAGTGTCGCCTGTATCTCAGTGGCGGCCACCCGGATTTTAAGCGTGTTGAACCTGAGTCTGCGGGTAAAGCGATTTCCATCAATGCCATTAGAGAGCTCTCAGAGTTTGCCGTGATCACCGCCCACCAGCAGAGCTGGAAGATTGCGCTGGTGGCGCCGGTCGAAGCAATGACCCTGAATGCCGCCAATGCCTTTCTCAAAACCCTGGAAGAACCCCGCGAAAAAACCTTGTTGCTGCTGGTGCACGATCAGTTGGCCCCGGTGCTACCTACTATTCGCAGCCGCTGTCGAGTACTGAGTCAGGGCTTGCCGCCACCGGCTATGGCGCGAGACTGGTTGACCGATCAGCTGGGGGATACAGGCGTGGCTGTCGATGAATTACTGGCTCGAGCTGGCGGACGACCCCTGCGCGCCCTGGGCTTTGCCGAGGCCAATACCCTTGATGAGATTGCTCGTTTTGAACAGGTCTTAAAACAGGTGCAGACGGGTAAAGTGGCACCGGTATCGTCAGCAGCAGCTTTTGAGGGCCAGCCTTTGAGTCAGCTGCTGGAATGGATGCTTTCTTATTATTCCCGTCAACTGATTAATAGTGCACAGGGTGGGGGAACAGCTGAGCCCCGACAATTCATTTTTTACGACCTGTTGCTGTCGACGCGCAAGAAGCTGGAAAGTAAAACCAATTTAAATCCCCAGCTGATTTTGGAAGAACTATTTCTCAGTTTAAGCCAGTTGGCGTAGCCGTCTGTTATGTAAGGCCTTAACGCCTTCTGTTGCCTATGTTACCCTTCCATCCTCAACTACACAGTGTCACTATTAGCCTATGAGAGGGATTCGCAGCGGTATTCTTAATCTTTCCCTGAAAGATGTCGATGAATTGTACGCTTGCTATATGCCCTTTATTGAAAATGGTGGGCTTTTTATCCCCTCGCGAAAACAGTTTGCTATAGGCGATGAGGTTTTTGTACTGCTTGAACTCATAGAAGAGCCCGATAAACTGCCGTTGACCGGCAAGGTTATTTGGGTGACACCTAAGGGTACGTCGGGTAATCGCAAACAGGGCGTGGGTATTCAGTTTCCTGTGGAGAGTGGCCCGCTGGTGCAACGTATTGAAACCTATCTGGCAGGTTTGCTCTCTTCCGGCCGACCGACCTATACACTCTAGTCTTGCTCTAAGCAGTGGCTTCTAACGCTTCCTGACTTAAGCCTCTATTTATTAGCCCGGTGATAAGTACTCCCGAATGAGTTTACCTGCATGACACAACCCTCTTTACTGGTTGATTCCCACTGCCATCTGGACCATCTCGACCTCGAACCCTACGGTGGTTGTCTCGAAAAGCTACTTGCTGATACCGCCGCCCGTGGTGTTAGCCGGGTACTAACGGTGGGTATTGATCTTGAATCGTCGCGCCAGCAGTTGGCGATGAGCGCCCAGCTGCCCGGTGTCTACGCATCCGTTGGTGTGCATCCGATGAATGCTGAGAGTCATGCGCTACCCGAGGTGGGTGAGCTGAGTGAGCTGGCTCAGTCCGACCGGGTTATTGCCATTGGTGAAACCGGTCTCGACCGTACTTACGGTGCCGATACGATGGACTGGCAGCGTGAAAGTTTTATTCGCCATGCGGAAGTCGCCCGCGCTTGTGCGAAGCCATTGATTATTCATACTCGCGATGCCCAGCAGGAAACCCTGGCGATAATAGACGAGCACGTCGATCCGGCCACTGCAGGCGTTCTACACTGTTTTACCGAGAGCTGGGAAATGGCGGAAGCAGCCCTGGCGATGAATTTTTATTTGTCGTTTTCCGGCATCGTCACCTTTAAAAATGCGTCGACCCTGCGTGAGGTGGTGGCTAAGGTTCCACTCGATAGACTGCTAGTGGAAACGGATTCACCCTGGTTAGCCCCCGTACCTTATCGCGGTAAAAAGAACGAACCGCGTTTTGTGGTTGAAGTGGCTCAGTGTGTGGCCGATATAAAAGGCATTCCCTTCGAAACGCTGGCGCAGGCGAGTAGTGATAATTTTGACCGGCTTTTTCTGCGGTCTTAATTTTTACTGACCAAGTTCGACAGGCTCCTGTCCATCAAGACCAAAAAAACCCCGAATTTTATCTTCCTGAGCCATGGCATCGGCATAACCCAGTTTAATCAGCTGGCGACAAAAGCCTGGCTCGAATAAAAGGTAGCTGGTTGCGCTGCTGCCCCCACCTTTTTTTGTTGCGCCTATTGCCCGTAAAAATAGTTTCACGCTTTGGGGTAATTCGTGGAAATACTCCTGGGCAATTTCATCGATGGGTGTCGAGGGCGATATGCAAAGGTGTTCAATATATTTTAAGGGGCTAGTCCTTTCACTTTCACTTGCGTCTTCAGGTTCATCCCTGGCCTGAGATTCAACGAGTTTATTAATCGCCTTCAGGGTTTCAAGATCACTTTCAACCGAATCAATAAAGGCACTGTTGAGCAAGTGGCCAATCATTTGTGCCACGGAGGGCGAGTGCTGAGGGGCATCCGCGGCCTGCTGGTGAGAGGGGTTGTCGCTAACACCAATAATGAAAATACGATCTGCACCCAGGTGCAGGGCAGGGCTAAGGGGTTTAAGTTGGCGCATTGCGCCGTCGCCGTAGAAGCGACTGTCGATGGCGCGGGCCGGAAATATCAGGGGAATAGCGGACGAGGCCATCAGGTGATCGATGCCAAGTCCGGTGCGAATACCGTGGCGGCGGCTGCGGGTCCAGCAGTCGTGATTGCCCTGGAAAAAAGCCACTGATTTACCGGTGTCATAATCCATGGCAGTGGTACTGACCGCCATCAAATCGCCACTTAGTATGGCTTCGTCAATATGGCGAAAGCGAATGTAGTTTGTCAGTAAGTGCTGTAGCGGCGAATTGTCTAGTAGTGCGACTGAGCGACCGACTCCGTAGCCGCTATGCATGAGTGACAGGCCGAGGCGCAGGGTGTTTTTCAACACTCCCCAGGCGTCGGTGCGATAAATATCCCCAGCGTGCATATTACGCCAGATAGCCTCGAGCTTACGTGCGCGCAAACGGAAAGGGCCGGGGCGGCCGGCGATGGCCAGTGCATTAATGGCGCCGGCAGAGGTGCCGCAAATTATCGGAAAAGGATTGTGGCTGGTGCGCGGCAGCACTTGTGCCAGAGCCTTAAGTACGCCGACCTGATAAGCCGCGCGAGCACCGCCGCCGGATAAAACCAAAGCTGTTGTCATTTATCTGTGTCTAACCTTCACTTAAAGTTGCTGTGTTAATCGTTAAAAAATGCCCATAACAAGGCCTGCTGCCATGGATAGACCGAGCTCGTGGCATTGTTGCAAATGTTGCTGGCTGACTTCGCCTTTGGCGATGACCGGTTCAGCAACGCGGCGCAGTGGATAGCCTTTGGCAATGCGTTCAATTTCTCGCACTGCGCCACTGCCGTCGTTGCCTGCGCTGATAAAGACCCCGTAGGGTAGATTGATCTGATAGGGCTCAGCTGGATAGTAGGTGCGATCAAAAAAGTCTTTCAGTGCACCGCTCATATAGCCAAAGTTTTCTGGCGTGCCGAAGAGTAAAGCATCGGCAGTGAGTAAGTCTTCAAGCGCTGCATTAAAGGCGGTTTTTATACTGACGCTGAGACCTTCTTCCTCACGAGCGCCAGTGGCGACCGCTTCGGCGAGCTGGCGAGTGCGGCCACTTTGGCTGTGGTAAATGATAGTCAATTGTTTCATGGGGCAAGGCTAAGCAATCTTGGCCGCCGATGCAAAGCTCGCTACACTGCGAGTCCGAACTACATGGATGTGGTATGCGGATTTATCTACTGGCGTTTTCCGTCGCCGTTCTCTCTTCAGCTTTTTGGCCCTGTCTTTCATGGACCCGGTTTTCGTGGTCTTGTGCGCCATTTTTTCCGCAGCTTTCCGTCGTTTTTTTCTTGCTCGCATGCTGGTGTCTCTATCGTCGCTGCTGTCCGTTTTTAGTCCGCGTCAGTTTGGTATTTGCTTTGGGGATAATGTGGGCCGCTCAATGGGGTGGCGCTGTAAAAGCACAGCAATTACCGCTAGCACTGGATAAAACAGATTACACCCTGGTTGGCGTAGTGAGTGGGGTGCCGCAAACCAATAGCTTGCGCACACGTTTTGTGCTGGAAATAGAGAGTATTAAAGCGTCCGGTGATACAGAGGCTTCAAGCATCAAGGCCCTCGATTTACAGCGGGTAATGCTGAGCTGGTATGGCGGCAGAACGGTGCGTCCGGGGGAGCGGTGGAAACTAACAGTCAGGTTGCGAACACCGCGTGGCTTTGCCAATCCCGGCGGCTTTGATTATGCCGGATGGCTTTTCCACCGGCAGATTTCCGCCACCGGTTACATCCGCGCTAAAGGAATTAATAAAAAGCTGGAGCACAGCGGGCAATATCAGATTGATCAATTCCGCTGGGCCGTACTCGAAAAGATAGAAACGCTGGATTTTAGTACGGCCAGTAAAGGCCTGTTGGCAGCCCTGACCATTGGCGACAAACAGGGGCTGGACAGTGAAACATGGATGCACATGCGCCTTACCGGCACTGTGCATTTGGCGGTTGTCTCCGGTTTGCATATTGGCATGGTTGCCGGTTTGGGCATGTTGCTGGGCAATTTGTTGGGCCGTTGCCTCGCAGCACTTGGCGTCCCCGTTACTCGCCAGCAAATCGCTGTGTTTTTGGCGGGTGGTCTGGCACTGGCCTACGCCTTGCTGGCAGGTTTTTCGCTGCCGACCCAGCGGGCTTTAATTATGTTGTGTGTTTTTCTGCTGGCGACTTTACTCAAGCGCAAGCCGAGGCCGGAACTGGCTCTGCTTTGGGCGCTGGCTCTGGTTGCTGCGAGCGATCCGTTGGCAGCGCTGTCATCGGGCTTCTGGTTATCCTTTATTGCAGTGGCGACTTTTCTGTTCTGGTTTGTGCCCCGTCCGCGAGGCAGCTATCTGCGGGATTTATGCAGTGCTCAGGTGATTATCTTTTTACCTCTGGCGGGCTTGTTGGCCTTTTTTCAGGGCGAGGTTTCACTCCTCAGTCCGCTGGTTAATTTACTGGCTATCCCCTGGCTTGGCATGGCAGTGGTGCCCCTGGCGCTGCTCGGTATGCTGCTTCTGCCCTTGTCGCCAGACATGGCGGGTGAAGTTTGGAAGCTAGCGGCATGGCAACTGGAGGTATTCGATGCTGCGATGATCTGGCTATCGAATTATGCCGACTACTTTGTCTGGTCACTGCCTGCGGGCCAGACTACTTTACTCAGCCTGGCGCTGTTGTTAGCCGGTGTATTGCTGTTGATGCCTAAAGGCTTGGGCCTGCGTTCGATGGCCCTGGTGTTGCTGTTAGCCGTGGCCCTGTCTAATCAATCTTTTTTAAATCGACAAAACAGCGGGCAGGGCAATTTATCTGACCAGGGCGGTTTGACACTAGCCGTGCTCGATGTCGGGCAAGGTCTGAGTGTGGTGGCCATGATTGACGACCGGGCTGTAGTTTATGACACCGGGCCGAAATACAGTGATAACTTCAATGCCGGTAGCGGCATTATTGCGCCCTACCTGAGAAGTCAGGGCGTGTCGGTAATTGATGGTCTCATGCTCAGTCACGGTGACGCCGATCATGCCGGTGGCACTTTGGGTTTACTTGAACACTTTTCTCCAGCGCGGGTATTGGCTGGTCAGCCCCTTGAATTACCGGTGTCCGGAGTTGAGCCTTGTTTGAGCGGGCAAAAGTTTTTAAGTAAAGGGGATGCTGAACAAAGCTGGAAGCGTGCAGGGATAGACTTTGAAACCCTCTACCCCTGGCAGACAGAGACGCCGGCGGCCTTGTCTCAAGCATCAAGCAAGCTGTCTGACAATGATAGCTCCTGCGTGCTGCTCATACACTATCGCGGTAAAACCATCCTTCTACCCGGTGATATTAGTGTCGAGGTCGAAGCGCAATTGCTAGCGCGAGGTGTGCTGCCAAAGCAGATCGATGTGTTGATAGCGCCCCACCACGGCAGTCGCACATCATCGAGCCAGGCTTTTGTTGATCACCTGTCTCCTGTTCATGTGGTGTATGCGGCTGGTTTTAACCATCATTTTGGCCACCCTGCCAAGGCGGTTTTTAAGCGTTATCAGCGTGCCGGTGCCCATGCCTGGCTGACGGGGGAGTCGGGTGCGATAATCTTTAAGTGGGATAGCGATGGTTATTTAGAGGTCTACCCCTGGCGAGGTCAGGCCCGGCGTTATTGGCATTAATTTCATCGCGTCATACTTTTGTTTTACCTTTTTAATGCCTCAATACGAGTACTGTTCGTTTATTTTGCGCGGAAGTGCTGTGATAAAGTAGCGCGAGTTTTTAAGGGAGAATCTACGTGTACGACTTGGTTGTTGCCGGTGGCTGGTTAATGCTGCCATTGATTGTATGTTCTATAGCCGTGGTGGTGATTTCTATCGAACGCTTTATTGCCCTGCGGGCTAATAAAGTCACTCCCGATAATTTACTGGCGCAGGTTTGGCATTGGCTCAAACACGGGGAAGTTACTGCTGATAAATTACAGGAGCTGCGCGCTTCATCACCACTGGGTCGTATTCTTGCCGCGGGCCTGAGTAATTCCACCCATGGCCGTGCGGTGATGCGCGATAGTATTGAAGAAGCCGCGACGCAGGTCGTGCATAAGTTGGAGCGCTATTTATCGCCGCTTGGCACTATTGCTGCCATTACCCCTTTAATCGGTCTGCTCGGCACTGTGGTCGGTATGATCAAAGTATTTACCGCAATTATGTTGCAGGGTACGGGTAACGCCAGTGTTTTGGCAGGCGGTATTTCTGAGGCCTTAATTACCACCGCTGCGGGCATGTCAGTAGCGATTCCTGCATTAATTGCCCATCGTTATTTTGAGCGTCGTATCGACTCACTAGTAGTAACGATGGAGGATCAGGCAATCAAACTGGTCGATGCTTTGCATGGCGACCGGCCTGCGAGTGACGTTCAGGGCTCGACTAAGGACGCGACTAAGCGCTCTGCGAAAGGTAAGAGCGAGTGAAGTTTCGCCGCCAAAAAACTGCGGACAATACGGTTAATGTAACGCCACTGATTGATGTGGTGTTTTTGCTGCTGATCTTTTTTATGGTGTCTACCACCTTTACCAAAGAGAGCGAACTGACGATTGACCTGCCCGAGGCCGAGGGTGCGCTGGCCGAGAGCGAATCAGAAGCCATTGAAATTGGTATCGATGCCGAGGGTCATTATTCCCTGAATGATACGGCGCTGGTGAATCAAAAAATCCTCACGCTGATGAAAGGCCTCGACAAGCTTGCCGAGGGTGACACCGATAAACAGGTGATTATCCGTGCCGATGCTAAAGCCAGTCATCAAGCCGTGGTGACAGCGATGGATGCAGCCGGCCGTAGTGGCTTTGTACATTTAAGTATTACTACCCAGCGCGCTGAAAAGTAAGACTGAAACTTCGATTATCCCCATTCCTGCAGTAAATAGTTATTCCCCGAAAAGAAAGACCCTAGTAACATTCGCACTATGAAAAACAAAGAAGTTACAGCGGGGCCATCGGGCTTACAGGTCTACCTGCGCATACTGGGCTATTTAAAAAAGTACTGGCGTGTATTTATTGTCAGTATCCTCGGCCTGTGGGTGTTTAGTTCCGTACAAATCGCCTTTATCGACTTGCTCGGCTATATGATTAACGTGCTTACGGTCGTTACCGGTGACGGTGATATTCCGGCTGACATTAATATGATGACGATGGATGCCGGTTTAACGTCGCAGGTTGCCGAATGGCTGATGGCCGACGGCCCGGTGCTGGAGCAAAGTCGTCTGGTTTTACCGACCATGATGATAGGCCTTGCTCTGGTCAGAGGGCTTGCCTTTCTGGTGGGTAATTATGGCATGGCCTATGTTTCCCAGTCAGTGGTGCACGATTTGCGTACCGAGGTCTTTGCCAAATACACGCGTATGCCCAGCGCCTATTTCGATGGCCAAATGGCCGGTCACATGGTGGCTCAGTTAACCTTCCATGTTAATCAGGTGATGGCGGCAAGCACCAAGGCCATCAAGGTGGTGGTGCGTGAAGGCTTCCTGGTTATTGGCCTGCTGGTTTATCTGGTGTATTTGAACTGGCGTCTGGCGCTGGTGTTTTTGATTGTGATGCCAGTTATTGCGGGCATTGTTGGTTTTGTCAGCAAGCGTTTTAGAGTGATAAGTAAACGTATTCAAACAGCGGTGGGCGATGTTACCCATGTCGCTCAGGAAGCTGTCAGCGGCTATCGTGAAATGCACCTCTACGGGGGTGGTGCATACGAAAACGATCGCATGAGCAAAGCCAGTCAGCGCAATCGGCGGCAGAATCTCAAGTTAGCGATTGCCGAAGGCCTGAGTACGCCGGTGGTGCAAATATTGCTGTCGGTGGCTTTGGGTTTATTAGTCTGGACTGCGTTAACACCTGAAATTCTCGGTTCAATGTCGACCGGTGGCTTCATCAAATTTTTATTTACCGCCTCGCTATTGGCCAAGCCCGTGCGGCAGTTGACGCAAATAAATAGCCTCGTGCAACAGGGTATTACCGCCGCTACAACTTTATTTGAAACGATTGATGGCGAAGAAGAAGTTGATCAGGGGCAGTTTGAGAAAGAACGAGCCGAGGGCAAATTTAGCTTTGAGAATGTTGGTTTTCGCTATAACGAGAATGATGATGAGGTTCTGAGTGAGATTAATTTCTCCGTTGAACCCGGTGAAACGATTGCCCTGGTGGGCTCGTCAGGCAGTGGCAAAACCTCGCTGGTCAGTCTTATTCCGCGTTTTTACAATTATAAAAGTGGTCGTATCAGCCTCGATGGGCATGATATTAACGACTACACATTAACGAATCTGCGTAAGCATATTGCTCTGGTGAGCCAGCAAGTCACTTTATTTAACGACACGATTTACAACAATATTGCCTACGGTGAACTGGCGAATTGCAGTCGCGAAGCGGTGCGCGAAGCTACTCGTCTCGCCTACGCCCTCGATTTTATCGAAGCCCTGCCAGAAGGTTTTGAAACAATGATCGGTGATGACGGGGTGATGTTATCGGGTGGGCAGCGTCAACGTTTGGCCATCGCCCGCGCCCTGTTAAAAGATGCCCCGGTATTAATTCTCGATGAGGCGACATCCGCCCTCGATACCGAGTCAGAGCGCGCCATACAGGCGGCCCTTGAAGTGGCGATGAAAGACCGCACCACTTTTGTTATCGCCCACCGCTTAAGCACGGTAGAAAATGCTGATCGCATACTGGTTCTCGAACAGGGGCGGATTGTCGAAGAAGGCTCTCATACTGCGCTATTGGCAGCAAATGGCCGCTATGCCTCTTTGTACCAGCAGCAATTCAGTGACGACGCTACTTAGCGCTTATGTCGGCTCTTGAGCGTGCCTGGTACCAGCAGTCGAGTTGGGCAAAGACTCTTCTTCCCCTGTCTTACCTGTTCCGAGGTGTAGCGGCAGCGCGTAAGCACTATTTGCAAAATCGTTATCAGGCAAAGCCTTTTGCGGTTCCCGTTGTCATTGTCGGTAATATCGCCGTTGGCGGCACGGGCAAAACCCCTTTGATTATTAGTCTGGTACAAAGCCTGCAGGCAGCGGGCATTCGTCCGGGAATTGTTAGTCGTGGCTACGGTGGGCAGCCAGCGAAACAGCCGCGCAAGGTCAATGCCGAAGGCCCTGCAGAAGAATTTGGTGACGAGCCCGTATTGATCGCCCGTGAGGCGGGTTGCCCGGTGGTTATTGATAGTGACCGGGTGGCCGCCGTCGAGTTTTTGCTGGCTGAGTTTGATGTTGACGTGGTGCTGAGTGACGATGGT
>Ga0209826_1003091_pt1 | contig 10656 bp, 7 predicted proteins | sample GOMGulsemesocosm_5_FD_184637 | JGI IMG/M metagenome (GOLD analysis project Ga0209826, IMG submission 184637) | Methane-oxidizing microbial communities from mesocosms in the Gulf of Mexico - GOM15C Gulf of Mexico (SPAdes) (version 2) | ecosystem: Environmental > Aquatic > Marine > Cold seeps...
GCGGTGGCTCAGCTGTTTGAGTATATGGTTGATTCACTTGAGGCCGGTGATACTGACGCTCGATATATGATACCTCTGGCGTTGTTCGGTGTATTTGTCTTTCGTGGTGTCGGGGGCTTTATCGGTGTTTACTGCATGGCGCGGGTCGCACTGGGTATTGTACGCACCTTGCGAGGGCAGCTCTTTGAGCACCTCACGTTAGTACCTAATCGCTACTACGATGAAAGCAGCAGCGGGAGTTTGATCTCAAGGATCAACTACAACGTCTCCCAAGTCACGGACTCCATCACCGACGCCGTTAAAGTGGTTTTGCGTGAAGCTACTACGGTCATAATGCTGCTCGCCTTTCTCTTTTGGAAAGAGTGGCAGCTCACCTTGATCTTCTTGGCGGTTGTTCCTTTATTGGCTCTAGTGGTGGTAGCGGTCAGCCGACGCCTGCGCAAGCTTAGTTCGCGTATCCAAGACAGCATGGGCGATGTAACAAGTGCTTCCAGTGAAATGATCAATAACTATAAAGTTATGAGGACCTTCGGTGGTGAGGAGTATGAAAAGAAGCGCTTTGGCGAGGCCGTTACGTCCAATTACCACCAAAACTTAAAGTTAGTGGTCACCGTCTCTGCCAGCACGCCGGTATTGCAGATGATTGTAGTAGGCGCACTGGCAGCGTTGATGTACTTGATGTTGACCTATTTTCATACGGGGAATGCCGGTTCTTTAATTGCCTATTTGGGGGCGGCTAGCCAGCTGCCAGGCTCTATCCGCCGACTGGCGGAGGTAAACAACAAGATTCAAAAAGGCATAGCTGGCGCGGAGAGTGTGTTTGCGCAACTCGATGAGCCAGTTGAGCGTAACGATGGCACCAAAACTGTTGAGCGTGTACAGGGGCGTATTGAGTTTCGCGATCTTGAGTTTCGATACACGAGTTCTGAGAAAGCCGTTCTAGATAAGGTCAGTTTTACAGTGGAACCGGGGCAAACGGTTGCATTGGTCGGCCGCTCAGGTAGCGGGAAAACCACCCTAGTAAGTCTATTGCCGCGTTTTTACGATCACCTTGGTGGCGATATACTCCTCGACGGTGAACTAATTGAAACCCTTGAGTTGAATAGTTTACGTCGTCAAATAGCTCTGGTGAACCAGAATATTGATTTGTTTAACGACACCATCGGAAATAATATTGCCTATGGTGAGATGTCCGGTGCCAGTATTGAAGAGATAGAGGTGGCGGCTAAATTGGCCAATGCTTGGGAATTTATTCAGCAGCTGCCGGAAGGTTTAAATACCCCGATAGGTGAGGACGGTGCACGCCTGTCAGGCGGTCAACGTCAGCGTTTGGCAATCGCCCGCGCGCTCTTGAAAAATGCACCGATATTGATTCTCGATGAAGCGACCTCGGCACTGGATACTGAATCCGAGCTGCATATACAGCAGGCGCTTGAGCGGGTGATGAAAGGCCGCACCACACTGGTGATTGCGCATCGCCTCTCCACCATTGAAAATGCGGATCGTATTGTGGTCATGGACCACGGTCAGGTGGTAGAGCAAGGCAGCCACAGCGAACTGTTGGCCCTGCGGGGGACCTACGCGCAGCTGCACGCCAAGAATTTTGACGAAGACAACACGGAAAGATAGTTCGCAGGTAGCGGAGCTATTAATGGCGTGATCTGTGAAAGCCATGGTGCTATGCCAAGAAGCGATTAGGCAGATCTAACAACGGTGCCCCGATTAAGTTCGGGATAACCCAATTTGGGAAGATTTTTGTGGAAATTACAGTTGTAGGTACCGGATACGTCGGCCTTGTTAGTGGTGCGTGTTTTGCGGATATGGGCAATCGTGTGACCTGTGTCGATTTGGATCAGAAGAAAATTGACAGTTTATTGGCTGGCGATATTCCGATCTATGAGCCGGGTTTGGATTCGGTGGTCGCTAAAGGTATTGAGCTCGGTCTGTTGAATTTCACCACATCACTGCCGGTGGCCATGCAGACCTCCAATATCTACTTCATCGCCGTGGGTACACCTCCGGGCGAGGATGGTTCGGCTGATCTTAAATATGTTTTGGCCGTGGCCCGTGAAATAGGTCAAAACCTGACCGAATACGCGGTGATTGTGGATAAGTCCACGGTACCTGTGGGTACGGCGGATAAGGTGAATGCCGCGATTCAGGAGGAGTTGGACAAGCGTGGCGTCGATATAGGGTTCGATGTTGTCAGTAATCCCGAGTTCCTTAAAGAGGGGGCGGCACTGGACGACTTCATGAGTCCTGATCGCATAGTGATCGGCACCGACAGCGCGCGAGCACGCACATTAATGGGTGAACTCTACGCCAGCTTTTCACGCAACCATGACAAAGTTATGTATATGGGTGTACGCGACGCCGAGATGACCAAATACGCAGCCAATGCGATGCTGGCGACTAAGATTTCATTTATGAACGAGATTGCCAACCTCTGCGAGCGTCTAGACGTCGATGTAGAGCATGTACGCCATGGTATTGGTTCTGACAGCCGCATTGGCTACTCGTTTATCTACCCTGGCTGTGGCTACGGTGGTTCTTGTTTCCCGAAGGATGTGCAAGCTCTGGTGCGTATCGCTCAGTCGCAGGACTTTGACGCCAAGATCCTCGAAGCCGTTGAGGCCCGCAACAACGCACAAAAGCATGTACTGTTCACTAAAGTGCAACAACAGTTGGGTGACCTCAAAGGAAAAACGGTAGCCGTTTGGGGGCTGGCGTTTAAACCCGGTACCGATGACATGCGCGAAGCGCCATCGATCCCATTGGTGACCAAGCTGCTAGAAGCGGGTGCTACCGTACAGGTGCACGACCCAGTGGCGGTTGAAACCTCTAAACGTGAATTCCCGCCCAAGTACTTGGATGAGGGACAGTTGATCTACTGTGATGATCATTTCGCCGCCGCAAAGGACGCGGACGCCTTGATGCTGGTTACCGAGTGGAAGCAGTATCGTCAACCGGATTTCGATAAGCTCAAGGGTTTGTTGGCTGGCGCGAATATCTTCGATGGCCGCAATCTCTATAATCCAGAAAAGCTTCGAACGATGGGTTTCTACTACTCGGGTATTGGTCGCTAATCAAGCTGTTATACAGAACTAAACAGCAATAACGGTGGGCCTATGAGCCCGCTCAGTAGAATGTAAAATTGAGGCTTTTATGCAGACAACCATGCCCCGCTTTGACCGCTCGCAAGTACTGGTGATCGGCGATGTTATGTTAGATCGCTATTGGCATGGCGGCACCTCGCGGATCTCGCCTGAGGCGCCCGTGCCTGTGGTTAAGGTGAATGGTGTCGAAGATCGTCCCGGTGGCGCTGGCAACGTCGCGTTGAATATTGCCGCGCTGGGTGCGGGTGCCTCACTGATCAGCGTAGTTGGCCGTGATGAAGCCGCCGAGGCGCTGGATACACGACTCACTTCAGTGGGCATCCACACCGACTTTCAGGTCTCCGAAGATAAACCCACCATCACCAAATTGCGGGTGATTAGTCGTCACCAGCAGCTGTTGCGCATGGATTTTGAAGAAAACTTCGGCGCGGCTGACAGCGTGGACTTTGAGGCTAAAGCGCGCAAGCTGTTGCCTGTGATGGGTGCGGTGATCTTGTCTGACTACGCCAAGGGCACGCTGCAAAATACCCAGAGCTTGATCGATCTTGCACGAGAGCTGGGTGTGCCAGTATTAGTTGACCCAAAAGGTACGGACTTTGAACGCTACCGAGGTGCGACATTATTGACGCCTAATCTCACCGAATTTGAAGCGGTGGTGGGGGCGTGTGAGCACGAGTCCGAGCTGGTTGATAAGGGCACTGAGTTGATGTTGCGCCTGGATTTACAGGCCTTGCTGGTGACGCGCAGCGAACACGGTATGACCTTGTTGCGCCCCAACCAGCCGGAGTTACACCTACCCGCGCGTGCCCGTGAAGTATTCGATGTGACTGGAGCTGGTGATACGGTTATCTCGGTTTTGGCATCCTCTCTGGCCGCTGGCTGTGAGTTGCCGCAAGCCGTTGCTCTGGCGAATATCGCCGCCGGTATTGTGGTCGGCAAGCTGGGAACAGCGACAATCAGCGCGCCTGAGCTACGCCGTGCGGTACAGGCGGAGCAGGGGGCAGAGCGTGGAGTGATGAGCGAAGAGCAGTTGATCATGGCGCTGGAGGATGCGCGTGCGCATGGCGAGAAGGTCGTGTTTACCAATGGGTGCTTCGATATTGTTCACGCAGGCCACGTCGGTTACCTTGAAGACGCCCGCGCGCTGGGTGATCGCTTAATCGTTGGCATTAACAGCGACGCATCGGTGACCCGTCTCAAGGGTGAGGGCCGTCCGATCAACCCCTGTGATCGACGTATGGCGGTTTTGGCTGGCCTGGAGTCGGTAGACTGGGTGACCTACTTTGACGGCGACACACCTGAAGACTTGATCGCTAAGTTGAAACCAGACGTTTTGGTTAAGGGCGGCGACTACACAGAGGAGCAGGTGGTCGGCTGGGAAATCGCCAAGGCCTATGGCGGTGAAGTGCAGGTTTTGAGTTTCTTTGATGACTGCTCCACCACGGCGATTATTGAGAAGGTCATCGATAAGAATACCTAGCAGCTAGGTATGGCTCCACTGAACTTAAAAATGAGTGGGTCCTTAAACGGGTATATAGAAAGTAAAAGGGGTGGCCATTGGCCACCCCTTTTTTATTTGCGGTCACCTTTCGGCCTGGCCAATCAAGCCTTAATACCAATAATCGGCTACCCATTTGGCTGGTCGAATACGGCGATACCAGCGGTCACCCTGGCCAACGATCGCACCTTCTGGGTTTACATCACCGTGGAAAACAACAATTTTTCCTGTTTTGGGTTTCTTCGGTGAAAAGAACCAGCGCGCTAGTCGATTAGAGTGCAAGACTTGTTTGCGGTAGCTAAGGCACCACTCATCAGGCCAAAACTGCAGGCTGCCTTGTTCTTGCATATAGGCCGTCAGATAGTTTTGTTCATTGCCGTGTTTCTTCACCAGTGCGTCGCGATCAGCGCAGAAGTCGCTGATGATACTGCCGAGTTTACCCGCGGTGAAACGGTAGATAGATGAATTACCCTTGTCGCGCTTACCGGCCCAATCTTGAATGATGAAGAAGTCGCCCTCGGGCTCAAAGAAGCAATCGATGCTGTCGATGATGACAATGTCGAGGTCGAGAAACAGGCAGGTGCCCTGTATGTCGTAAAGTGGATCGACAAAGGTCAGTAACTTTTTCCAAGCTTGCACTTTGCGCTTTTCCGGGTCTTCGTTCATATCCACCGGTACTTCGGGTATCGCAAAGCTTTCGATGCCCTCATCGAAGCCAGTGTTGTCATCGGTTAGGCAGATAAAACGAAAAGGCCGCGACAGGTTTCTTGAGACCATGGAATGCAGGCGGTTGACGTAGGTGGTGTCGTACTTGTTGCCCCACTTCATGCACAGAATATTAACCGGAGATGCAGACATATTGGCCTTCATTATTGTTGATTAGAGCGACATGTTACCTACTCGTTAAGGGCAGGTATACGCTGGGGGGTGGATAAACAAGTGGCTAGCTACAGAGCCTTCAGTGCTTTGCTGACATTATCGGCTAAATGGTTGGGATTGATCGTACCTATAATAGCGCTGCTGACCCCAGGGTGCTGGAAGAGAAAATCCATGCTCTGCTGAATAGGGTCTGGACTTTGCTGGCTGCTGTCGACGGCATCATTCACGGCTATGTGCCCACTCGGCTTTTTATTGACCGCGATATGGCCGCTGGCCAGTGCCTTCTTGACCAGTGCGCCCTTGTTGTTGGCCGCACAGTAATCCAGCACGGGTTCTTCGCCGCGTTCGTTGAGATTGTAGGTGACCATCACACAATCTGAATGCGCGGCGGCGAGTAGGCCGCCCTCGACGGTCTTGGTCGACATGCCAAAGGCGCGGATCAGACCCTGACGTTTTAGCTCGGCCAGTTCGCCGAGTATGCCGTAGCGCTCAATTATATCGACGTCGTTACCGTCCGAGTGCACCAAGACCATGTCGATATAGTCGGTGCGCAAACGCTTGAGGCTGCGCTCAATGCTGCGGCGGGTGTGCTCGGGGCTGAAATCAAAGCTCGACTGTCCAGCGTTGAATTCCTCGCCGACCTTGGAGCAGATAACCCAGTCGTGGCGCTGCCCGCTAAGCAGCGGTCCGAGGCGCTCTTCGCTGATGCCGTAGGCTGGCGCCGTGTCGATGAGATTAATACCCAGCGCCCTGGCCTGGCTGATCAAATCGCTGGCGGCCTTGTCATCGGGCAGTTCAAAACCGTTGGGGTATTTGACGCCCTGATTGCGCCCCAGCTTTACGGTGCCCAAACCTATGGGGCTAATATTTAATCCTGTTTCGCCGAAGGGGCGCTGGGGCAAGATGATATTCGGCATGACAGGTCTCTTGTTAATGGACGAGTTGAATCACATTTAGCTAAAGAATCGAACTTGGCTCAAGAGTCGAACTTGGCCCAGGGTGTGGCGGCCACGGGCGCCTGAACTAATAATTCAAGCGCCGAGCTATCCACGCCCTTAGAGGGGCTTATGCCCGCCGCAATGAGCTGCTCAAGGGTCTCGTTGGCTAGATTGGGCGTCAGTGTTAGTTTTGTGGGCCAGGCAACCAAGAGATTGTCGATGCCCTCGGCCTGACCGACAAACGCTTGGTCGGGGCGCACGAGGTTCTTTTGTCGAGGCTCGGCTCGCTCTACGCGCAGCCCTGACCACTGGGCGTCACTTAGGTCGAGCCAGGGCATGAGTTGACTCAACTCGTGTTGCGCCGCTTTGATGACTTCTGCTTCACTTTGGTCCACGCCTTTTTCCGCCAAACTGCCCCCCAAATACCAGACCCACTGGCCGTCGGCGGCTGGGTGACTGGAGATGGTCAGGCGCGGGGTTTTGTCGGTGCCCAGGCAGTGTCCATAAAAGGGGTGCGGGTGTTTGTGCTTGACCATCACCTGGTGCAGCGGCCGTATTTGCATCGCAGGGCGGCTGACACCTAGCTGCTCAAGCAGCGCACCATTGCCTTTGCCTGCACTGAAAATAAAGCGTTTGGCTTTCACCAGAATACTATTATCCGCTTGTTCAATGAGCAGCTCGACGTTACCGGATACGTCCTTTCGCCATTGGTGGCTGGCTGGCAGAAGGTAAGTCTGGCCTTTAGCTTGTTGGGCTAAGGTTGCCACAACACTGGGCACGTCTAGCACCATATCCACGAGGCGGTACAGCTGACCTTTGAAATCCGCGTGCTGAAAAATGGCCGGTCGGTTGTTCCTGTCTACCTTATCCACACGCCCACGGGTGGCCTTACTGGCAAAAAACGTGGTGAGTTTTGAGGTGACACTGGCCGACGACCACATGTAAAAATGGTCGCTGAGAACCTTGGCGCCGCGCAGATCTACATCGCCCTTGCCCAGTAGACAAGCTTGCCAGTGGGCGGGCATGTCGGCTATGGCTTCACTGGCGCCACTGAACGCGCCGCTGAGGGTGTACTTGATACCGCCGTGAATCATGCCTTGGGATGCAACGGTTTGGTCGCTACCCAGCGCTTTGCTTTCAAATACCGCGCTCTGGTAACCGGCCTGTTGCAGTCGATTGAGTAACCAAAGGCCCGCTACCCCACCGCCTATTACAGCGACATCGAGTTCAACGGTTTGGGTGACGGACATGGCGAGCTCCAGCGCAGGCAGTGGAGCTCGCCATGCTTGGCGGTTCCATTAATTAGCGGCCAAGTATACTGATTTCAATCGCAAAAAACGCGCTTGCCATATGCCTCAGGTGATATTTATGGCTTTTCAGGCTGGAGTGCAGTCGCTATGCTGGCGCACTAAAATCCTCCTCTGCTTTAGTTTGGATGTCCGCATGGCTCGCGCGCTTTACAGCTTAGTGTTTTACTGTCTGATGCCTTTTGTTTTGTTGCGTTTGCTCTGGCGTGCACGCTTGGCGCCGGCTTATCGCCAGCGCTGGGCCGAGCGTTTGGGTTTTTCACCGAGGCGAGTCGGCGGCAAACCTGCGATCTGGGTTCACGCTGTGTCGGTGGGCGAAACTCTGGCGGCACTGCCGATGATGCGCGAGCTATTGCAGCGCTACCCTGAGCATCAACTCGTCGTCACCACCACCACACCTACGGGTTCAGAGCGTGTGCGAGCGGCATTGGCCAAAGAGTTATCCAGTGGCCGCGTGTTGCACTGCTATGCGCCCTACGATCTTCCCTGCGCCGTGGCACCATTCCTCAAACGTATGGCGCCGCAGCTTGCGATCATCATGGAGACTGAGCTCTGGCCCAATACCATTGCCGCTTGTCATAAGCGTGGCATTCCCGTGATAGTGGCCAATGCCCGTTTGTCCGCGCGTTCGGCGCGTGGTTATCAGCGTTTTTCTGCATTGGCCCAACCCATGCTGCAGCAGTTGAGCTTAGTCGCGGCGCAGCATAAAGATGACGCCGAGCGCTTTCAGGCACTGGGTTTAAAGTCGGTGCAGTTACGGGTGACTGGCAACATAAAATTTGATCTCAATATCGATCAAGCAGTAAAAAATAAAGCCGAAGCTATTCGCCAGCGCTGGCAAAGCGCCGGCGAGCGTATAGTGTGGTTGGCGGCCAGTACTCATCAAGGTGAAGACGAGCAGCTGTTGGCGGCTTTTAAACGCGCAAGCGAACAACAGGCGAACTTATTATTGGTGTTGGTACCGCGTCACCCAGAGCGTTTTGACTCGGTCGCGCGCTTGGTGAAAAGCCAGAGCTACACTCTCCAGCGCCACAGTGAAGGCGGCAACATTGCCGCTGATACTCAAGTGTTGGTAGCCGACAGTATGGGAGAATTGATGGCCCTGTTGGGCGCCAGTGACTTGTGTTTTATGGGCGGTACTTTAGTAGAGAATGGCGGCCATAATTTTATCGAACCCGCGGCTTGGGGGTTGCCTCAGTTAAGCGGCCCGTCGCTATTTAATTTTTCTGAGGTGTCGCGCCTTCTACTCGATGCCAACGCACTGGTCGTGGCTAGTAATGTCGATGACCTATCGCAACAGGTGGTCGCCCTGTGCGCTGATAAAGCGAGACGCGATGCAATGGGGCAAGCAGGACTGGCCGTTGCAATGGAAAACCGTGGAGCGCTAAAGCGTTTACTGACTGCGGTTGATGAGCGCTTAGCTTCTGTATAACCGGTTTCGAATGAAATTTTAGCAAGGTCGCTTGAAGAGATAATCATTGCTGCAACGGCTCTTGATTTGAACCTTTCGCCAACGATGCCGAAAGGGTGACTTTAAGGCTTAAGTTGTGAAAAAGAATATTTGGTACCCGCTAGAGAAGATCGCCGGTGTTTATGTTGGGCAGTATGTTGTGCCGAGCTTTATTTCAAACTCTATCGCTTTAAAGGTTACTGAACAGGAATGGGTGGTGGTCAGCCCGGGAAAATCGATGCTGGCCGCCTGGCCTGACGTCTGCCCGCATGCCGACTGCCAGCTCAGTATTATTATGCCCAACAGCTATCACTATATGGGCGTGGAGGCTTGGCTTGAGCGCTACCCGAATGCCAAACTGTACGCCAGCAAGAAAGCGATAAAACGGCTGAACAGAAAAGGTGTTAAGGATGTTATCGCGCTTGAACATAAGGCGCCTAGCCTACCCGATAACTTTGAAGTGCTTGTGCCTCCAGGCCACCGAGGCGGTGATGTTTGGTTGAGTCGTCGTGATGCGCAGCAAGGTGGCTTATGGATCACCTGTGATAGCTTCCAAAACTACGAGCGTTATTCAAATCAGCCTGTAGCGCGAACACTGCAAAAAATGCTCGATACGGCACCTGGTTTAAAGGTCAGCCAATTTGTAAAGTGGTTATTGCTTGACGATAAGCGAGACTTTAAACGTTGGGTGTTAAAGCAACTCCAGCAGGATAAGCCGACCACGTTAATCCCCAGCCATGGTGAAGTGGAGCATGACGCTCGGTTGACACAACGCCTAACGGAACTTGTCGAAAAACGTTTGTGACAAACGGAAGGGTTATCGGTAGCTCTTAATCACTAGTACCATAAATAACTAAAGCCTTAACAAAAAAGCCCTCACTGAATCATCAGTGAGGGCTTTTTTAGGCGTTTTTCCTAAGTGTTGTTACTTACTTTTCAAACTCGCTGCGCATCACTGGCTTATCAGCATCGAGCCAGCGGTTGAGGTCTTGTACGTCTTTGGGGGACAGCAGGCCGGCCGACTCTTTGAGCCGCAACATGCTCAATATGTAGTCGTAGCGTGTGTTGTCGTAGTTGCGCTGGGCATTGAAGACATTGCGTTGGGCAACCAGTACATCGACGAGGTTACGCGTGCCGACTTCATAACCCGCCTGCGTGGCCTCCAGTGCGCTCTGCCCTGAGGTAATTGCCTGCTTGCGCGCCTTTACCTGTGCCACGTCGATGGTGACTGACAGGTGCAGAGAGCGAGTCGATTGAATCGTGCCTCGTAGCGCTTTGTTGTAAATTTCCTGCGACTGCATAAATTGCTGATGTGCTTGGCGGCGCTCGCCTGAAGTCCGACCGCCGGTAAAGATAGGCATAGTCACCGAGATGGCGACGGTGTTGCCGTTTTCATTGCGGCTGTCGGCATCAAAACTGGTGCCGAGGAAATCGATCGAGGTATTGGTGTCGTCTTTGTCGGTATAGG
>Ga0209826_1003093_pt1 | contig 10652 bp, 8 predicted proteins | sample GOMGulsemesocosm_5_FD_184637 | JGI IMG/M metagenome (GOLD analysis project Ga0209826, IMG submission 184637) | Methane-oxidizing microbial communities from mesocosms in the Gulf of Mexico - GOM15C Gulf of Mexico (SPAdes) (version 2) | ecosystem: Environmental > Aquatic > Marine > Cold seeps...
ATACCTGGACCACCGCCGCCATGTGGAATAGCGAAAGTTTTGTGTAAATTTAAATGTGATACATCCGCACCAATAAGACCCGGTGAGGTAATACCTACTTGAGCATTCATGTTAGCGCCATCAAGATAAACTTGGCCGCCATTATCATGAATGATGCCACAAATTTCGCTGATAGTTGTTTCGTAAACACCGTGTGTTGACGGGTACGTAATCATAATACAAGAAAGACTGTCGGCTAATTCTTCAGCTTTGCTTTTCAAGTCTTCCATGTCAACGTTACCGTCTTTAGTACAAGCAACAACCACTACTTTCATACCAACCATCATCGCTGAAGCAGGGTTAGTTCCATGTGCAGAAGCAGGAATTAAGCAAATATTACGATGTGAATCACCACGGCTTTCATGATATTTATGAATTGCGATCAGACCAGCATATTCACCTTGAGCACCAGAATTAGGTTGCATTGATACTTTATCGTAGCCCGTTAACTCCACTAACCAGTCGGCTAGTTCGTCAATCATTTTCTTGTAACCAAGAGTTTGATCTTGTGGTGCAAATGGATGCATATTAGCAAACTCAGGCCACGATATAGGGATCATTTGTGCGGTTGCATTTAGCTTCATAGTACAAGAGCCTAGTGAAATCATTGAATGATTTAAGGCTAAATCTTTGTTTTCAAGGCGCTTAATATAACGCAGCATTTCAGTTTCGCTATGATACGAGTTAAATACTGGGTGAGTTAATATTTCAGATTCACGAATAAGTGATGCTGGAATAGAGGAATGACCAGAAGCCGTGATTTGATCATCAAGCTCGCTAACATCTAAACCGTGATTAGCACCTAATAAAATAATAAATAGTTGTGCTACATCGCCGCGCGTTGTTGTTTCATCAAGTGAAACACTGATTTGACCGTCAATATCTGTGCGTAAGTTTACGCCAGAGATCAAAGCGCGCTCAACGATTTCAGCTTTATTGTCGCTGTTAAAGGTTAAGGTATCAAAATAATTAGCATGAACAGCAACTAAACCTTTAGTTGCTGTACCTAAACATAAAATATCAGCAAAACGGTGAATGCGTGACGCAATGGTTTTTAAGCCTTTAGGACCATGATAAACCGCGTAAAATGCTGCCATATTGGCTAATAAAACTTGTGCAGTACAAATGTTTGAATTGGCTTTTTCGCGGCGAATATGTTGTTCACGTGTTTGCATTGCCATACGTAATGCGGCATTACCGCGAGTATCTTTAGAAACACCAATAATTCTGCCCGGTAATGAACGTTTGTATTTATCACTTGTAGTGAAGAATGCAGCATGTGGGCCACCATAGCCCATAGGCACACCAAAACGTTGGCTTGAGCCAATTACCGCATCAGCGCCTAACTCGCCTGGCGCTTTTAATAATACTAAACTCATAATGTCGGCAGCGACAGCAACAATACCCTTTTGAGCATGAATTTTTTCAATTAACTCGCTAATATCAGATACTTCACCCGTTGCGCTTGGGTACTGAATTAATGCACCGAAAATGTCATGATCTACCGCTTCATTAGCAGGAGCAATAATCACATCAAAACCAAACATGTCTGCACGTTGCTTAACAACATCAATGGTTTGTGGAAAAACATCACTAGAGATAAAAAACAGGTTTGATTTTTTGTTTTTAGAAACACGTTTAGCTAGCGCCATCGCTTCAGCGGCGGCTGTACCTTCATCTAATAACGAGGCACTTGCCAATGGCAAACCAGTCAGGTCAATACACATTTGCTGATAATTAAGTAACGACTCTAATCTGCCTTGAGCAATTTCTGGTTGGTAAGGTGTGTAAGCTGTATACCAGCCTGGATTTTCTAACACATTACGAGTAATAACATTAGGTGTTAAAGTACCGTAGTAACCTAAACCAATGTACGAGGTATTTATTTTATTTAAGTTAGCGACAGCTTTTAAATCAGTTAACGCTTGAACTTCTGTTTTACTTGTCCCTATAGCGGGTAACTCAGTTAAACGAATGTCATTGGGAACAATTTCATCAATTAGAGCATCAACTGATTCAGCGCCAATGTCATTTAACATGGCTTGAGTTTGCGCTTCATTTGGGCCAATATGGCGACGAATAAAGTCTTGTGTTTGCTCTAATTGTGCTAACGACAAAGGCGCAAGTGAGTTAACAGGAGGTTGAGAAGTCATAACAGTTTCACTTAAATAATTTTACAAATAAAAAGAAAGCCCCAAACATTAGTCAGAGGCTTAATCATTGTGTTACATGACTATGCAGATGATTCAAGAATTCTTTAAAAACGTCATCTTCAAGTTGTCTTGTTGAGGACGAAGATCCATTGTCTTTAAGCTTGGATTCCCGATAAAACACTTCGGGAATGACGGCTTTCTGTTTAGTCTACATAGGCACGTTGTGTTAAGTCACTAAGTGACCTAAGTTGAGACGTGTAGCAGCACTACTCGTCATCTATAGAATTTTTGTAGCCTTCAGCATCTAGTAAGTTTTCTAACTCACTAGCATCTTCCATTTTAATTTTGAATAACCAGCCATCACCGAATGCATCAGAGTTTACTAGCTCAGGCGAATCTTCAAGATCTTCATTTACTTCAATCACTTTACCAGTAACAGGAGCATATATATCTGAGGCCGCTTTTACTGATTCAGCAACACAAATATCATCACCCACGCTAACTTCATCATCTACATCAGGTAATTCAACAAATACCATGTCACCTAAAAGATCTTGCGCGTGCTCAGTGATACCTACAGTAACAGTACCGTCACCTTCGTTGCGTACCCATTCATGAGAAGTTGCATATTTTAATTCTGAAGGAATGTTGTTCATTTTTATTTTTCCTATTGGTTAAATTCTTACTATAAATTATTAAATTAGTTGTTCATTTAATATAGAACATCTTGATTTATTTTCAATTAGAATACTTTCTTGCCGTTGCGAACAAAGCTTGGTTTGGTAACTAATACTTTAACTAACTTTTTACGCATTTCAACTTCTACTATGTCGCCAACTTTTACACTACGAGGCACACGTGCCAATGCAACACTGTGACCTAATGTAGGTGAGAATGTGCCCGAGGTAATTTCTCCTTTACCAAACTCAGTGTTAACAACTTGATGGGAGCGTAAAACACCTTTTTCTTCTAACACTAAACCAACTAGCTTAGGTTGATCGCCCGCTGCTTTTTGTGCGGTTAATACGTCGCGACCAATAAAATCACGTTCGATTGGTTCCCAACTAATAGTCCATGCCATGTTAGCGGCTAGTGGCGAAATTGTTTCGTCCATATCTAAACCATAAAGATTCATCCCCGCTTCTAAACGTAAAGTATCACGTGCACCTAAGCCACAAGGAACCACGCCAGCATCAAGCAATTTTTGCCAGAAATCTTCCGCAGCATTATCAGGAACAATAATTTCGTAGCCATCTTCACCTGTGTAACCTGTAGTAGCGATAAATAAATCACCTACTTGTACACCAAAAAATGGCTTCATACCTTCAACAGCAACAATTTGTTCAGTTGTTAATAATGTAGCTACTTTTGCTTTTGCTGTCGGGCCTTGTACCGCAATCATGCCAAATTCAGGACGTTCAGTAATCGTTATATCAAAGGCTTTAGCTTGTTTATTCATCCACGCTAAATCTTTTATCCGTGTAGCTGAATTAACCACTAAGCGATAATTGGTTTTAGAAAGAAAGTAGATAATTAAGTCATCAATTACGCCGCCTTCTTCATTTAACATACCGGTATAAAGTGCTTTACCTGCAACCGTTAACTTGGCAACATCATTAATAACTAAACGGCGTAAGAATGCTTGTGCGTCAACACCTTGTACATCAACAATGGTCATATGTGATACATCAAACATGCCTACATTTTGGCGTACAGCATTATGCTCTTCTATTTGCGAGCCATAGTTGATAGGCATTTCCCAGCCGTGAAAGTCAACCATTTTAGCGCCAGAGGCTAAGTGTTTTGCATGTAATACTGTTTTGTTAGTCATGAGTATCTACCTAGAGGGTAACTGATGTTAAATAATGGCAGCAATTATAGTCATTACCTGCCTTTTTTTCAATAAACAAACTGTAGCCACAGTAAAATTTAAACCGAACAAATCACAATAAGTACAAATTAAATTTCAAAATTTCTTTGTTTTTGAAATTTAACGGCGTTTAAGTTGGATAATAGTTTAATTAGCAGTGGATAATTTTTCACTATTAATTAAAAATTATTTCAAAAAATAAAGGAAGCAATTAGCTTGGCTGTTTTAATGCTAGCTCTGGTAAGTCACTTTTTAAACCAAGTGCTTTTTCAACCAATAATTTTTTAGCTGGTTTAATGTTATCAAGCAAGCTCATACCCAACCCGCGTAATAATTTAAAACCACTTTGTTGAATAGAAAATGTTTGCTTAATTGCTTCCATTGCTGCAATCATTTCAACGGCTTCACTTTTTCGATAACGCGCAAAAGCTTTTAAATTTTTCTGATCGGCTAAATCTTGCTCTGATGTTAAGCTCGCTAGGCTTTGTGCTAAAGCAGCAGCATCAAGTAATCCTAAGTTAACGCCCTGCCCTGCTAACGGGTGAATGGTATGAGCAGCATCTCCAATAAGTACCATGCGCTCTTTTACAAAGTCTTGTGCTAAACGCATAGTTAAAGGGTGCGTATGGCGTTCACTTACCAGCTCAATAGCACCTAACTTACCATCACTAGCAGCGGTTAATTCTTTTGAAAAGTCGTCTGAGGAAAGCTCCGTTAAACGTTTTGCCTCTTCAGGTGAGGTTGAATAAACAATTGAGCACACATCACTATTTGACGGAAAAAGAGGTAAAAAAGCTAAAGGACCAGAAGGTAAAAAAACCTGCCATGCAGTGTTTTTATGTCCTTGTGGGCACTTTACCGTAGCAACAAGCGCATGATGGTCATAGTCACGAATAATCATTGCCATATTCATTTGTTTACGTAGCCAAGAATTAGCACCATCGGCTCCAACAACTAGTTTAGCGATGATTGGTGTTTCTGTTTGGTTTATTGAATTATCAGCAGACTGCTCAAAGCTAGCAAAAACTTCGCTTTCACCTACAGCAATATTGGCTAATTTACTCTGAGTAAAAAAACTAATCCCTTCATCTTGCTCTGCTTTTTGCCATAGTGCATTGCGAATAACTTTATTTTCAATAATCCAGCCTAAATGTTCATTCTTTGGGAAACGACTCAAATCATCTACAGAAAAGTCGAGTTTTCCTAAACCTGCTTTATCCCAAATATGCATATTTTGATAAGCTTGTAAGCGCTGACTTGTAATGTTTTTCCAAACATCTAAGCGCTCAAAAATAGTTTTACTGGCAACATTAATCGCACTAACTCGTACTTCAGGCTTATTAGTTAAGTCTGTCACGGATAAAGTATCAGCAATTGCGATATTTAAGTTAGCGCTCTTTCTTAATGCCAAAGCTAAGGTTAAACCAACCATGCCAGCGCCAACAATTAACAAATCAAATTTTTGCATTTTTTCTCTCTGCTTTTCTCAAAAAAGGGGAATTAATAGCCCATTAACTTGTTAACTAAGGTGTTTTTAATTGGTGAAACATAATTCATCACTTTCAAACCAATATTCCTGCCCGCAATTAAAGGCGGAAAGTCATTAGCAAATAAGGTTACTAATGAATCGGTTAGCGCTATAACTTGCTTTTGATCTTGCTGACGTTGTTGTGCGTAGTCATTAAGCATAGCAAAGTTGCCTAAATCGCCACCTGAATCTAAAGAGCCAGTTTGCAAGCATTTTTTAAGCAAATTCGCCATAAGTTGTACGTCTCTCAGACCTAAATTAAAGCCCTGACCTGCAATAGGATGAATAGTATGAGAAGCATTGCCAATTAATGCCATGCGATGATACGTTTGCTGTTGAGCCTGTAATAATACCAACGGATAAACATCACGCTTACCAACTTGAGTAATTGCGCCTAACCAACTGCCAAAAGCAAGTTCAAGTTGCACTTTAAATTCATTATCATTTAGTGCCAAGATTTCTTCACTTTGATCTGGCGACATAGTCCACACGAGTGAACACCGGCTTTGAAGATTCGACCCAGCTCTTAACTCAGAAAGGGGTAACATAGCAATTGGGCCAAATTCGGTGAATCGTTCAAAGGCTTTATTCTGGTGCGATTTTTCAGTGGCTACATTGGCAATAAGTGCAACTTGTTGATAATCACTATGGCTAACATTAATTCCTGCTAACTGGCGACACGGTGAGTTTGCACCATCACAAGCAAGTAACAAACTTGCCTGCATAAGCATTCCTGAATTAAGCTCAACATTTACATAGTCAACATCATCATCTGGCTGCCAATTAATATTGCTAATGCTGTCTGGACAAAACCAGTGCACATTGCTCTTATTGGCTAATTCTTTTAGCAAACCTTTGCCAATCAATGCCATTTCAATTACATAACCAAGAGCAGAAACGCCATGTTCTTGCGCTTCAAGTCGTGCTTTACCGTAATGCCCACGATCAGAAATATCAATTTTTTCAATAGCGCAAGCACTTGCTGTTAAATGTTGCCATACATTCAGTTGCTTTAAATATGCCGCACTACCATGAGAAAGCGCCAAAACACGATCATCGAAAAGTGGTGACGTTTGACTATGCTGATTTTTAATCTCAACATTTTTTTTATCAACATCCGTTGCTTCAACAATAGCTACCGATAATAAACTGCCATCTGCTTTCGTTAGATCAGCGATGCTTAATGCCATTAAGCAACCAGACAAACCACCGCCTGAAATAATTATATCGAAAGACTTTTTACTATTTTTCATTATGTTTACTTCGCCATTAAGGCTTCAATGTCCGTAATAGTTTCAGGGCAATTAGCGGTGAGGTTTTCACAGCCATTGCTCGTCACAACAATATTGTCTTCAATGCGAATACCAATGCCTCGCCACTGCTTTGCTATATTTATATCATCAAGTGGCATATATAGTCCCGGCTCAATCGTTAAGACCATGCCCAAAACAAATTCACGACACTGCTCTTTTTTATCATTAATATGATAATCGCCAACATCATGAACATCTAAGCCAAGCCAGTGACCTAAGCCATGGATAAAATATTTTTTACAGGCTTTTTCTTTCACGAGCTCAGCTAAATCACCTGATAATATTTCTAACTCTAACAAACCTTTAGTTAAGTATTCATTAGCAATTTCATTAAGCTTAGCAAAAGTAACCCCTGGTTTGATTGCTGCAATCACCTGTGTTTTAGCATCAAGTACAAGTTGATATAATACTTTTTGCGGTGTGGTAAATTTACCATTTACAGGAAATGTTCGCGTGATGTCAGCGGCATACCCAAATAATTCGCCACCTGCATCAATAAGTAACAAGTCGTTGTCATTAAGCGATTCACTATTATCGGTGTAATGTAAAATATTTGCATTGTCGCCGCCTGCAACAATAGTGGCATAGGCAGCATAACGAGCACCATGACGCGTGAATTCGTGCAATATTTCATTTTCTATTTGATATTCAAACAGTCCAACTTGCGTTTTTTGCATGGCTCTTTGGTGGGCTAATCCTGAAATAAAATTCACTTGGCGCATTAACTCGATTTCATCACAACTTTTAATTAATCGTAAATCATCAATAATAGGGCTAGCATCAATTAACTGAGTTGGCACTTGTACGCCTTGACGAACCTTAGCTCTCACTTGCGCTAAATAAGTAAAAACTTGCTGAAATAATCGCTTGTCATTAAAAGCAAGATAAACGTTACTTGATCCATCTAAATAGGATGAAATCAAATCGTTTTTTTCAGCTAGAGTAAAGCATTGATCAAAACCATATTCTTGACAGGCTTTTTCTTGGCCAACTCTTCGACCATGCCAAATTTCGTGACCTTTATCTTTTGGTAATGAAAATAAAATAGCTTGTTGTTGTGCGTCTCGCTTTACCAGCACAAGCAAAGCATCAGGCTCATTAAAGCCAGTTAAATAAAAGAAACTTTTATCTTGGCAAAAAGCAAATTCAGTATCATTACTTCTCGTTACGTCACTCGCTGCAGGAAAAAAGGCGATGGAATTATCCGCCATTTTTGCAAAAAAGTTTTTTCGGTGTGTCTCAAATTCACTAAGTGGAAGTTTAGCTAACCCTGGTAGATTCTGATTTATCATGACTAATCTCTAGTGAATAATACTGTTGTCTTGACCATTACCGCCAGACTTACTGGGCAAAGAGCCTAGCTCGCTAAAACATAATAATGCAGAAATACGCACATATTCACTTATTTCAAAATAAGCTTGCTCGGTATCTTCATCTTCTTCCATTTCATCTGATAGGTTAGCAATTTCAGCAAAATCAATCAGCACTTCTTTAATTTCTGCAGAAGCAACAGGAGTGTCTTTTTGTTGCAGACCAAAACCTAAATTAAACCCTTGCACCCAAGATCCTAACGCATGACCACGCTCAACAAGAGAGTCATCATCATCAGGCAACATTAATTGAAAAGTGTATGTATCATCAAGAATATCAGTCCAAAGCTCATTGAACATTTGTTTAACTGTTGTTTTCACCCTTGCAGGGAAGCCTTCACCGTTATTAAATAAATCATTTAACATGGCGACATAACCTTGATCTTCAAAGATAAATCCTGCACAAATCAATCCTGTTAATACCCCATGAATTTCGCTGGCATGAGCTTTAATATTCTCAGTAGTGATATTGGCTTGGGCGCTAGCAAAATCTAATTTACTACTTTGAGAAGAACTTTGAGTCATAATGAATCGCTTTAAATAAAGAAAACTAATAGCGCTATCCTAACATTGACGCTGTTAAAAGGCATGAGAAAACTCACATATAAAGCAGAGAAAACGAGGCATTTGCTTGCATCGGGATCTAAGCACAGTTATAGTGCAAATTATGCTGTACTTTATGCTATGTTGTTAATACGTTTGGAAATTATACAAAATGACTCAACGCACTGTTGAAATAAATGTGATTGATCGCAAACTAAAGGTTGCTTGTCCTATTGGGCAAGAAAGCGCTTTATTGAGTGCGGCGGCAGAGTTAAGTGTCCGATTAACAGCAGCAGTAAAAAGCAAATCTATTGCTAATCCAGAGCAAGCTTTGTTAATGACAGCATTAAACTTAGCCAACGATTTATTAAATGCTAAACAGCAGTTAAAAGTTGAACAAAAAGAAAACAAACAAAAAATCACTTTACTCCAATCAACTATTGAACAAGCCTTGGCTTCTACTAGCAAAAAACAAGCCTAAGTCATTGTTTAGTTTCAAGCTAAAAATCACTATTTTAATAATTACCTCTATTACACTATTAGCTATTTTTAATTCTTCTCTTTTAATTCCTACGTATAAAAATTTACCATCCAATAAAGCTATCAAAAATAAAACAGTTATCAACAAATCTAACAGTGAAACAATAACTGTTGTCTTACCAACAGAAACTGAATCAGGCATTTTAGTAAAAGAAATGAATAACTTCTCACCTGAAAGTGACACTAGGTTAGATAAAATACTCAACGACTGCTCGAAAATAGATAAAGAGAAGCAGTACCTTATTATTGATTCAACATTGAAAAAGCTTACAGAACATTTTCAAGCAAGTAAAAAACTGAAAGACAAATTGAATACAATAATCATAACCGGCAATGTTGATGATACTAACCGTGCTGCATTATTTAATTATGTAAAAGAAAAACCAACAGACAAAATTGCTTATAAATTAGCTCTTTCAGAATGTGCTAAAAATAGTGATTTACCACAATGTAATGACAAGCTATTTGCTATTGCTCATTTTACTGATAAGAACAATGCTGCTCTATTACTTGATATTGCAAGTATATTAAGCAAACAAGGCAATGAAGAAGCAGCTCAGTCTGCTACTGAAAAAGCAGCTAAAGGCCATTATTTTAGTAATTATCATCATGAATATACTCAACGTACTTTAGAGCTTATTTTGGATAACTCTACATTAGATTTTAATCAAAGCTTAATTATTGCTACGGGGCTTTCTTCAGCGTTACCTTATGGTATTTCTAGCTTTATTAAGTTTTGCAAAAATAATGGTGAAAGTAACTATGTGTTATCAGATGCTTGCGGCAAGGTAGGTAAGTTAATGGAAAAACAAAGCGATACCATTATCTCACAGGCAGTTGGACTTGCAGTGCAAGAAGTTTACTTCAAACAAACAAATAATCAAAAAGCGGTAGAGCAGATTCAGAATCGAACTAAAGCATTTAATAAAAAATATAGAGATGCTTTAGTTTTTAAAGGATCTGAATTAATGAACTTTGATGAAAAACTTGCACGATTATGGTTAGAGTTGGGTATTAATTACGGGGAAGAAGTTGCTTTTGATTCTGTAGTAAATGAAGTTAACATATTATTAAGAAATCCCGACTATAATCCCTGTAGCAAACAGGATTTAACAACTCAGTACCAGCACACTAATTTTTAAATAAAGAAAAAACTCGGAGTAATATATTAACAATACAAAGGCAAACTATGGCTATGCCAGCATATTTTTTCACTGGCTATCAGCAATTAGTATTTTTGGCTTATTTGCCCTCGGTTATTACATGGTCGACTTAACTTATTATCACTCCTGGTAC
>Ga0209826_1003094_pt1 | contig 10652 bp, 6 predicted proteins | sample GOMGulsemesocosm_5_FD_184637 | JGI IMG/M metagenome (GOLD analysis project Ga0209826, IMG submission 184637) | Methane-oxidizing microbial communities from mesocosms in the Gulf of Mexico - GOM15C Gulf of Mexico (SPAdes) (version 2) | ecosystem: Environmental > Aquatic > Marine > Cold seeps...
ACCAGTGCTTTTGAGTTAGAAGAAATTGTGGTCACTGCACAAAAGAGAGAGCAAAACCTTCAGGATGTACCCGTTGCCGTGAGTGCGTTCACCGGTGACCAACTGAAAGAGGCAGCCATCAATGACATTTTTGACTTGCAGACAAACACCCCTGGGTTACGAGCGACTCAAGCTCAAAATAACAATTCAACCAGCTTTAGCATTCGAGGCGTAGGCACCTCGTCGCAGAATTTTGGACTTGAATCCTCTGTTGGTATGTACGTAGATGGTGTCTATCGCTCACGTCAGAGCTCTATGATCAGTGACATGATCGACATGGAAGCGGTTGAAGTTCTCCGTGGTCCTCAGGGCACACTGTTTGGTAAAAATACGCCGTCCGGTGCAGTGTTGTTCCGCACTAGAGCTCCAAGCCACGAGACTGATGGTTATGCTTCGGTCACCGGTGGTAGCTACGGTATGTTGAATGCTTCTGCGGCAGCAAATTTGTCGATCATCGAAGATGTTCTCGCGGTGCGCGGAACCGTATTCTCCAGCGAGCGTGATGGCTTTATTGATGTTGATGGTTTTGGCGATGAAGTTCTTAACGACCGCAATCGCTGGGGCACTCGCTTACAGGCATTGATCACTCCTAGCGATGAACTGAGCATTCGATTGATCGCGGACTACTCTGAGATTGATGAGATCTGTTGTGGCGCTCTGACCTACGTAGACAGTTTCCAGGCGAAAGAGCGAACTGAAGCTGACGGCAGTCCGATCTTTGGCACGGATTCAATTTTGGCGCAACTAGGAGGTGATATTCTCTCTGGTGACCAAACCGACAACTACAATACTTCCCTTAACTATCTTCCAAAATCTGAAGCTACAGATAAAGGTTTGTCGATGGAAATAAGTTGGGATCGAGGTGACTATACGCTAACGTCGGTAACATCTTATCGGAAGTTTGAATCAATCGATATTATCGATAGTGACTATACCGATGTCGATCTCCTAAACTTGACCAATGACGCCAATCAAAAATCCTTTTCTCAGGAATTTCGAATAGATTACAGCAGCGATAATTTTAATGCTGTGTTGGGTGCTTACTACTTCGAGCAAGATATCGATCTTGATTACAGCATCAATGATATTGGTGGTAATCAGCTGGGCGCATACACCGACGCGGTGTTTGGTCTAGGGGATTTGGTCGATGGAATGAATGCCATAAATACTAATACAGGAGGGTTTTTTCCCGCCGGTGCACAGGCTTACCCTGACAACTTTGTCGCCAGTCATGTGGCCACGCAAGAGCAGAGTAGCTGGGCGATTTTTGGCCAGTTTGATTACGATCTCACTGAGTCGCTAGTATTGACTGTCGGTCTGCGCTATACCGAAGAAGACAAAGAGCTATCGACCGTCTTTAGCGAAACGCTAAATGGCGCTCCTTGGGTACCGAGTGCTACCACTGATCTAGCTTCGACCGAAGCTGCTGGAGCTGCACTGGAAACGCTGGGGATTGCACTTGCCGGTGGTGATAACTCTCTGCTCTTTGACGCGAATTTCATGAATCAGTTTACACCGTATACGACCGCGGGTTGGGGCGCTTGGTTGTTTCCTGGTTATGCGCCACGTGATGACATCAGCGCGCAGTTATCCGATGAGCAAATTACCGGGACTATCAAGCTCAGCTGGATGGTCAATGACGATATGATGCTCTACGCCTCTTATGGTACAGGTTACAAGTCTGGTGGTACTAATACCGATCGTATCCCCTCGGGTTTTGAGCCTGTGTTTGACGCCGAAACGTCTGAGTCATTTGAAGTTGGAATGAAATCTGAGTTTCCCGATCAGGCCTTGCGCGTGAATCTCGCGGCCCACTACACAACGGTTGATGACTTTCAAGCTAACTCCTTTTCGGGTACGGGTTTTGTTTTACAGAATGCCGGTGAGTTAGAAACCTACGGTGCAGAGTTAGAAGTTTTCTGGCAGCCGGCGGAAAACACCACCGTCACTCTAGCCTACGCTTACTCGATTGCAGACTTTAAGGAGTTCGAAAAAGGCGGCTGCTATGTGGCTTATACTTTCCATACCGGTGAGGATGATCCTGGCAGAGTGAACCCGACCGATGGCGCTTGCGATCGTTCCGGAGACCGTATCGATTCGAATCCTGAGCACTACGCGACTTTGGGCTTGAAGCAAGAACTTTATCTAGCTGACGGAATCGAGGGTTATGTCTTCGGTGAATATACCTACATCGGTGATATGGTTCTCGACCAAAATCAGGATCCGTACAAAACAGAGGATTCATACGGGTTACTCAATCTAAGAGCCGGCGTACATTTTGAAGAGTACGATATTGATCTTACGATTTGGGGGCGCAATGTTCTTGATGAAAACTACAAGCGTACTACCTTTGATGTTCCATTACAGGATGGAAAGCTGATGACTTATCCTAGTGATCCTAGAACTTACGGCATAACGCTGAACAAGAACTTTTAGGTTATCTAGCCAAAAAGGCCAACCTTAAGGTTGGCCTTTTTGTGGCTATAGTCTAGCGTTGAATAGATAAAAAAATCCATTTCAAACTTTAGTTATTATTCGAATAGGATTCCAAATGGACAATAAAAAGATTGTCATCACGGGTTCTTCCTCAGGGCTCGGTCTAGCGTTGGCAAAATCTCTGTCCGCAAAAGGACACTCCCTATGTTTGATGGCCCGCACTGAAGCTAAACTGAAAAGTGCAGTCGAGACGATTCTTTCTGCCTATCCATCTGCAAACGTTAGCTATCAGGCGGTTGACGTTTCAAATGCTCCGGATTTGACAGATGCGATATCTACAGCAGCGGAAAAGTTGGGCGGTATTGATGTGTTGATTAACAATGCTGGCGTTATGCGAGAAGGCGTTTTCGAATCTCTTTCCAATTCAGATTTTCGCGACATTTTTGAGATAAATGTATTCGGCGCAATTAATGGTTGCCGTGCAGCACTACCGTTTATTCGTCAGAGTCGAGGCAGTATCGTAAATGTTGGGTCCATGGCATCGCACACGGGTGTCTTTGGCTATAGCGCCTATTGCGCGGCCAAACATGCGCTGAAGGGATTCACAGAATCGTTATACCACGAGCTAACCGTTGAAGGCATTACGGTTCAGTTGATATGTCCGCCGGAATTCGATTCGCCGATGTCTGATGCGTTGGACAGTAATCGAAGCCCGGAAAATCGAGCTCACACTTTAATGATTCCCAAAGAATCTCTGAACGTGGTCGTTGAGGAGACGCTAGCGGCCATTGACCGCGAAAATTACCAGACTATCACGGGATTTCGAACTCGTATATTCGGATTTCTATTACAGCATTTTCCATCTTTCAGTCGTTGGACAGCGCAGCGAACGATTACCAATTGTCGAAAACAAAAAAGCCATTAACCCTTGAATCTCATCTTTGAGTGCATGGAGTTATGTACAACTATTGCGATGAAGCATCAAATAGGAAATCTACTGTGCCGACATTGAAACTTTTTTAGCTTCCAAACCATTCGCACATTACAGAATGTATGGCGCGTAGAGATTACAGTCATATCGATAAAACTACCACTTTACGGATAATATTATGACTCAATTTACACCGGTCGATTTTCGAATGAGTAACATTGCCGACCTAGAGTCGTTCGAAAAAATGCCATTAGAAGAACGAAACTTACCCGGTAGTACCTATCAATTACTAAAGCAGTCTGCTGAGCGTTATGGTGATAAAATCGCCATGCGTTTCTTGCTAGAGGCTAAACCAGAAGAAGAGGGGGTTACCTACAGCTACCGGCAAATGATGGCTAAGGTAACCCAGACCGCCAATGCCTTGCGCCAGCTTGGTATACAAGCGGATGATACGGTGGGGATTCTACTTCCGAATCTACCGCAAACTCAGTTCAGTATTTGGGGCGGTGAGGCTGCCGCGATTATTAACCCGATTAACCCATTGCTAGAAGTTGAGCACATTGCTTCTATTCTTAATGAAACAAAATGCCCACTATTGATTACACTAGCGCCTATGGTGGGCACCGATCTCTGGGCTAAAGCTCAAGCACTGCAGCAGCTGGTTCCAACGCTTAAGACATTGATTACCGTTGATATCTCAAACTTTCTGAGTGATGAGTTGCGATCGTTGGTTACTGCTGATCGCGAAAACTATATCTGCGATGAGGTGCTGGACTTTGATCAATTGATTGCTGATCAACCAGGCGACAGGCTTCTGAGCGAGCGTCAAATCAAAGCAGAGGATATTGCTTCGTATTTTCATACCGGTGGCACCACGGGCACTCCTAAACTTGCGCCACACAGCCATTTTAATGAAGTCGCGAGTGCCTTCCAAATCGCGACAGTAGCCTCCTCGGGCAGCGAAGAAAGCTATACCAATTTGGTTGGCCTTCCGTTATTTCATGTCAATGCGGTTTTTGTCAGTTTATCCACTTGGTTGACCGGTGGTGAGGTGATTCTGGCGACTCCACAAGGCTATCGTTCATCCGCCGTGATCGAGAACTTTTGGTTGCTGGTTGAGAAGTTCCAAATAAATATTTTTAGCGCTGTCCCCACCATCCTAACCGGTTTATTGGCTCACCCTACCGAGGGTTACGATCTCTCATCACTAAAGTATGCCATCTGTGGTGCCGCGCCTTTGGCGACAGAGTTAGCACGGCAATTTGAAGCCCAAACGGGATTAGTGCTATTAGAAGGCTACGGCCAAACAGAAGGCACCTGCGCGAGTACGTTAACGCCACGATTTGGGCCTCGCCCCATTGGAACCGTTGGAATGCGTCTGCCATACCTCAAGCTGAAGATTGTCGAAATCGATGAAAAAACCGGTAAAGCCATTCGAGATTGTGATGTCAACGAAACCGGTGTGATCGCGATTAGTGGCCCCAATGTGTTCAAGGGATACAGACAGCCGGAACAAAACCTAGGGCAATGGGTTGACGAGGATTGGTTTAATACGGGAGATCTTGGTCGCCTAGATGCTGAGGGGTATTTGTGGCTGACGGGTCGAAGTAAGGATCTAATCATTCGAGGCGGCCACAACATCGACCCCAAAGTGATTGAAGAGGCGTATTTTTTGCACCACGCTGTTGCTGATGTCGCCGCTGTGGGAAAGCCTGACGCGCGCGTTGGTGAAATTCCTGTGGTCTATGTTCAGCTCAAGACCGGTGTAGAGGTAAGTGCTACTGAACTGATCGAATTTGGCCAGAATAATATCTCTGAGAGAGCCGCAGTACCGAAGGAACTTCACTTGATCGAGTCTATGCCGCTGACCGCAGTCGGAAAAATATTTAAGCCGGAACTCCGTAATGATGTTACCAAAAGGTTCATCCAATCAGAGCTACTGCGCGTCGGCGCAAAATACGTTGAGTTGAATGTGGTACAGGACAAAAAATTCGGTCAGTCCGCTAAAATTCGGCTAGAAAGTGATGAAGACAAAGAATCGGTTATTGCTGTCTTTGGGCAACATTCGTTTAAAACCACAGTAGAGGTTTCATGATTCAACCTTTCAACTTTATTCGATTAACATAATCGTGATCACAAAAGCGAATATAGATATACCCAATATTGGTGAACATAATTTGGTGTATTCCAAATCTATATTTTTCGAAAACATCCAACAAAGCCAAATATCACTGTTGACCTTAAAGCTCACTTGAAGCTTATACTTTGTACAGTGATATCAAGAGGAAGTATCCGTATGTCCAATTTAGTCTTCTCCCCGCTGGAGTTACCTAACGGTAAAGTACTGTCTAATCGTCTAGCAAAAGCTGCCATGGATGAGGGTATGGCCGATGCCAATGCTCTACCAGGCAAAGATATGCACCGCCTTTATGAAGCTTGGGCTGATGGCGGAGTAGGGCTGTTGATAACTGGCAATGTGATGGTTGATCAAGGTGCGATGACCGGACCTGGTGGTGTAGTACTTGAATCATCAACGCCTTTGGAGTCCTTTCGGCAATGGGCTAAGGCGGGCACAAAAAATGGTACGCAATTGTGGATGCAGATAAATCATCCTGGCAGGCAGGTCTATGCGGCCTTAGGCGGTAAAACTCTATCTCCATCCGATGTTTCGATCGATCTCGGAAAACACTCAAAATTGTTCTCGCGCCCTGCGCCGATGTCGGAGCCTGAAATTCAAGATGTGATTCAACGATTTGTTGCGACCGCAAAAAATGCAGAGAAGGCGGGGTTTACCGGCGTTCAGATTCACGCGGCACATGGCTATCTACTATCCCAATTTTTGTCACCGTTAATCAACAAACGAACTGACAAGTGGGGCGGAAGTTTGGAGAATCGCGCACGCCTATTGACTGAAACCGTTAAAGCCATCCGTAAGTCTCTAAACAAAGGTACTGCGGTTTCGGTAAAGCTCAACTCTGCTGATTTTCAGCGCGGAGGGTTTGACACCAATGATGCGATTGAAGTTGTACGGTTATTGAATGAGCTAGGTGTGGATCTGGTCGAGCTCTCAGGGGGAAGTTACGAAAGCCCCGCTATGCAGGGGCGTACAGCAGATGGGCGCACGCTGGATCGCGAAGCTTACTTTTTGGAATTCGCAAAGGTGGTTGCTAAAGTTGCTACGATGCCGGTAATGACTACAGGTGGTGTTCGACGCTTAGCCGTAGCTGAGCGTGTGCTCGGAGAGGGTGTTGATGTGGTTGGCATTGGGACGGCGCTTGCGTTCTATCCTGCACTGCCAAAAATGTGGCGCCAAGATCCGAAAGCAAACGCCGACATTCCGCCGGTTAATTGGAGTGATAAAACGCTGGCATCGCTGGCATCACTAGCGATGGTTGCTAGGCAGTTCCATCGAATGGGGAAAGGCAAGCTACCCAAGAAAAACGTTTCGCCTCTGGTTACATTGGTCACTAGTCAAATTCGTCAAAAGAGACTCACTAAACGTTACAGATTGAAACAGGCAAACTAAGCGTGCTCAGTACTTTCGAGTATCACGGAGTACTTGTGCTTATAAGGTCGGCGACGACCGAGCTTGTTTTACGCAGTTTCGATGAAAAATTTGAGTTGACCCGATAACTTCTATCTTCAATAGTCGGTGTTATCGACCAAGTGCATGAAAGAGAGGGTAGAAGGAAGGATAGAAAAAGGATGGATGGAGCCCGTATCCATCTATCCTTTCCATGTCTTTGGCCTAGTGTGTGGTTGCAAGATCGTGGGTGCTACATGTCTTGAACGGATTCTTCGTAGTGATTTTTCTTCGTGGTATCTTGTCGCAGGAGGACCTCTTTCCTTCTGATCGGAATGAGTATTAACCCTACAGTTAGTTGGACGCCTCCATAGAGCAATAGCGAAAGAAGTAACATATCACCTAAAGCGTTAGAGTGACCGACAACAGCGGGGAACATCGAGGCTTTCAGCATGATTGCTAGATTAATGTTCCGCACGACCACTTCCATTTCGATTGCGATTGAATCATCGGTCGGTAACTTTAAGGCTCTAGGAACAATACGGCCCATCAAAGCAGTGACCGAGAAAAATAGAATAATGATTCCAATATTCGTTAAACCGAATGCCTCTATATCAATACGTCCCGATGAGGCTGATCCAATGAAAATGGCGATTAAGCCAAGGATTGATCCACGAATGCAAAGCTGAGATATGCTTGGGGCCCACTGTGGCAATAGCCGAAAAAATAGCATTCCGAGAAATAGTGGCAGCAGTAGGGTAAAAGCGATTTCTTTTGATATTTTTTCTGTAGGCATAATAAAGCCGGTTGGCATATGCTCTGATATCAATAAATCTAATATCAGTGGAGTCGTCGCAATACAGGCTAAAGTCGTTATCGTCGTAATGGTGATAGATAGTGGAACTTTTCCTAAGGCAAAATGAGTGAAAAAGTTGGAACTTGAGCCGCCGGGTATTGCTGCGATTAAGGCTATCGCGACAGCTACGCCTTCAGGCATTGCAACATATCGTATCAGTACAAAAGCTATAAGTGGCACTAAAATTAGCTGTAGTATGGTTCCGTAAGATACGGATATTGGGTTCTGGAATACCTTTTTGAAGTCACTTATGGATAGTGTTGCGCCCATGCCAAACATTGCTAATACTAATTGAAAAACTGCAAACCAATATTCATTGGTTATGTAAAAATCACTCATTTTTCCACCGAGAATATAGAAAGGGGTGTCCGAGAATATCGATTTTTCGAGTAGCAAGGCTCTAGGTAGTTTTATTGGCGCTGCGTGTCTGTTAGGTATCTATCTATTTTCTCGAAGTTTATATTGCTAACTTCAACAAAAAATTACCTTATGAAAAATATGTGATTAATCTACTATCGTGCGCGATATTCACGGTACAACAGGTAAGTCTCTTGAGTATGGAGCCCACATTGTATGCTGCTACTGTAACTGTATTGCGTGGGCGCCAAGTTATTCTCGAGTTTTCTCTATCGATTACTCGACAACAGTTCGATGTAAAACCCGTTCGAAACCATCATAGCCCCCAGTTGCTTTATGAAGTACGGAGCGATTGTCCCACATGACAAGCATGCCGGCTTCCCATTGGTGATGGTATTGAAACTCTTCTCGGGTTTGCCAGCTGTACAGGTCCTCTAGTAACTTTTGTTCTTCCTCGGGAGCCATATCTTCAAAACCGATGATGTAGCCGAAAGCGCCGAATATCACTTCCTTGCCTGTTTCTGGGTGTTGCCGGATTATTGGGTGACGCTGAACATTATTGGCAGCCTCAGAATGACGTATTTTGAAACCGCGCTTACTATCGTCTTCTCGCTCTCCATAGAGACCATCCGGCGCATAGGCGACTTTGGCCGAGTGCAACGCGATTTTACCTTGTAGTCGCTGTCGCAATTGAGCCGGCATTTCTTCGAGAGATTTTTGCTGGTTGATATAGTGGGTTGCACCTCCATGGGGTGGAATTGTAATTCCATAGAGAATGGTGGCTGCAGGCGGAGTTTCAGAGAAGCTCCAATCGGTATGCCAGCCATCAGCAAAAATTGGAGTTGTTTCATCCGCCGCTCGACGAATTTCGGTAATATTCGCACGGCCATCTAGCGGGGCAATATAATGTTCTTCAGCAAAGGGACCAAAATACAGACTAAAACGTTCTAAGTCGTCGTCACTAATATCTTGTTTGGGAAAAAAAATAACTTTGTGCTCAAGCCATGCACGACGTATTTCGGCGACAGTGGTTTGATCGAGAGGTTTCGACAGATCCAAGCCTTCAATGCTTGCGCCGCAGGCTGCCTCGGTGGGTTTTATAGTTAGCGTCATGACCAAATTCTCGGTGTGATTTACGTGGATTTAACTATGAGCTCAGCGTTGTTATTTTTCATTAGTGAATTGTGATAAATACTGACAGTTTATGACAACTTTCCGTAATTATGACTAGCCATTTTTCAGTCAGCTCAGGTAGTATTGTTTGCTATGTCGGAGATTAATGAAGCCTGCAATAGAGGGAGATTTTTCGTCCGACTTGACCGTCGATCGTCAATATATAGGTGCAATAGATGAAGCATTTTCATATTAATAGCCTCTGGATATATGGATTGTTTCAAGCGTTTACTAAAGCCGGATTGGATCTCGAAAAGTTGGCGCGGGGCATGGCTAGCCTTGACGGTAAGAAACTAGAAACGGGTTGCCAGTTGGATCTCGTTGATGCTAGAACGTTATGGCATAGGGCGGCGCATATGTCATTAGATCCGTTGCTGGGGGTTAAGGTCGGAAACTTCCAGAATCCTCGCTCGATGGGCGCATTGCTGCCCATTGTGATGCATAGTCCTACAGTGCGAATAGCGCTAGAGCACATAGCAAACCTTCAGGTTTTGATTAGCGAAGGCGGGCGCTATCGTATTCGAAATTTCGAAACCGAAGGTGTTCAATTCATAGAATGCGAGTATATTCCAGCGTCCTGTCCGATGGAAATTAGTCCCCACCAGGTCTTGTCTATCTTTACTGGGACTATACGATTGCTAAAAGAGCTTTCTAACAACACTATCGGTGTTGATACTCTGTACATTCCCCCGGAGTTAAATGCAGACGCTATTGGTCAGTCATTAGCTTGTCGCGCGGTGACACGTGAGGGGAATTTATCGATATTGATACGAACCGAGCAGATAGACGAAGAAATTCCAAGTCGTGACGAGCACCTCTACCAAATTTCATTGAGCTACGCTGAAGGTCTCTTGCGAATGCACCGAGTGGAGCGAAATTTCTTGAGTAAGGTCAAAAGTATGATCGATACCGAGCTGCCTGCTTTGGTTGGAATCACAGAGGTTGCTCTGGCCTTGGGCGTTCATAGGCGGATTCTGCAGCGTGCACTGGCAGACCAAGGTACGTCTTTTCGTCAGCTAAAGCAGCGAGTGTTAAAGGATCGCTCAATTGATATGTTGATTTCAAAGCGGCTCGATGTCGAGTTGATATCCGAAAAATTGGGTTATTCTGATACTAGTGCTTTTTACCGAGCATTTAGGGCTTGGTTTAATGCCACGCCAAAGCAATTTCGAGAGCTTATAGCGTTCTGATATTGAGGTTTATTGGTGCGAGGTTAGTGAGTTTTTTTGAGTTGAACGTTATTGAGAATGTTGGGGGGTAGTGTTTTCTATTATTGCAAAAACTCTTCCATGTAGAGATTGAGGTTCGTTGAATGAGTATTGCGAATTCGACGATGC
>Ga0209826_1003095_pt1 | contig 10649 bp, 10 predicted proteins | sample GOMGulsemesocosm_5_FD_184637 | JGI IMG/M metagenome (GOLD analysis project Ga0209826, IMG submission 184637) | Methane-oxidizing microbial communities from mesocosms in the Gulf of Mexico - GOM15C Gulf of Mexico (SPAdes) (version 2) | ecosystem: Environmental > Aquatic > Marine > Cold seeps...
TCACTATGGCGGGCAGCGACTAAGCGCTACTGACAAAGGTTTTTGAAACTTATTTATATAAACGCTTAAAGCTTCTTTTTGTAGCCGCGCGGTGTGTAAATCCATTCCTTCGAACCATTAATGATATGGCGGGACTCACTGTTGCCCACCGACACCATGGTGAACATATCCACGTTATCGGAATGCAGTTCGCCCAGGGTGGTGAAGGTAATTGATTCGTCTTCACGGGTCAGTTGGCGGCCCAGCAGAACCGGCGTAGAGGCAGGACGGTATTGCAACAAGATGTCGCGGGCGGTGTTGATCTGCCAGTCGCGTTTTTTTGAACGTGGATTGTAAAAGGACACCACGAAGTCACCTTGACCACAGGCGTGTAAACGCTTCTCGATGGTTTCCCAGGGCGTCAACAAATCCGACAGGGAAATGGTGCAAAAATCGTGACCGAGCATCGCACCAACACGCGCAGCGCCGGCCTGCATGGCGGAGATACCCGGCACCACTTCAATTTCAACGTCCAACCATTCTGGGTGCACATCGTCTTCACCGCGTGGTGGCGCACCCTCGCCTTGCAGCTGTTGATCGAGCAGCTCGAATACCAAGGTCGCCATGGCGTAGATGCCAATGTCGCCACTGGAAATCAGTGCGGTGGTCTTGCCGCTGGCAGCCAACTCTAATGCTAAGCGCGCGCGTCCAATCTCTTCACCCAACGGCAGGTCGTGGTGGGTTTTTCCGTCGCAAACCTCGCCCAACAAGTCCAAATACAGGCCGTAGGCCACAAGATCACTGCTGGCTTTTACCGCGGCTAACGCCTTAGGTGCGACCAAATCTATGTCACCTGGGCCCGTGCCCACTACGTATAATTTTGTCATATTGTTTCTACTTTTCTCTAAAGCTAACGTCATAAATCATGGATAAACCGCCAAACACCCGCGAAGCCCTTAATGGACGAGTGCTGGCGTATTTAACGGGAACGAACGAGCGATGGCGCAGGTCGCTTTGGTCGTTTTATGTTTGATCAATACCAGCTCTGCCACATCGCCAGTCAGCGCTTGCGCCGCCACCAGCGCGGCCGACTCTGCTACGCCATACACGCCAACGGTTTTAAATACATACTCAGACTTACTGTTGAGTAAATGCTCAACCTCGCTGAGTTCTGGCACGCCCCAAGTATCAAAGCGCTTACCCAGTGTTCGCCCTAACTCAATCAAACCGACCTCGTCAGCTTTAATATCAATGCTGTTGATACTGGTAACCTGCTCAATACTTAACCCGGCCTTAGCCAAGCATTCATCGAGCAACCGTTGTAATTCGTCTTCAGGGCAGTTTCTCTCGCAGCCCATACCCACGCTGTACACCGGTTTTAAATACGGCTTTGCAGTGGTCATGGCCAACTGTGCACCCAACACCTCGGCGACATCGCGGCCCCAGTCGTTGGCGCCGCCTTCGTGGCCACTCAATAGCGGGATGACAAACTGTCCCAGTTCATCGAGTACCAGCACCGCAGGGTCCTGCAATTTACTGGTAATGACCGGCGCTAGGCTGCGCACCGCAATACCGGTGGCGCAAATCAGCAGTAATTTTTCTCCGCGCTTGAATGCGGATTGCAACTGCTCTGCGAATGGCTTGGGTTTAAACCATAAGTTGCACTCGACGCCCTGCTCTTGATAACAAGCCTGTTGGTAATGCGCCTCAAGCCTCTGTGCCAAACATAAGCCCAGCTCGGTTAAAGCAACTATACGAATCCGCTTTTCACTCATTAACCTCTGCCCCGCTCAGCGCGCAGTATGACAAACAGGGAAAAGTACGGCCCCGGCTCAGCGGCCAGAGCGCGAATATCCTTAAGAATAACTTCATCCATGCGGCCAATATTTTCCAAGTAGTTGGCCTCTAGCAAGCGGCCAGTATCGGCAAGCGCCTGCAGAATACGTGGGCGCGCGCGACCAGCCTTCATGATCACCACACTGTCGTGGTTTTCCAGCGTCTGGCGAATGTGCTCGTCACTGTGACGCCCACTGATAACCGCGAAGGATTCTTTAAGCATGGTCAAAGGTAACTGCAGCGCAGAAGCCGAAGCGTTCACCGAGGAAATACCCGGTACTACCTGCGTGGCGTAATTGCCCTGTAAGCGTTCCAGCAGGTAGGCAAAGGAGCCAAAAAACAGTGGGTCGCCCTCGCAGATAAACACCACATCCAACCCCTGTTGCAACTGCTCGGCAATGGCGTGTGCGGCGTCGTCATAGGCGGCGTTGGCAAGGCGACGATCAGTGCTCATAGGCATCACCACCGGTAATTCTTTTTGTTCAATAACCGCTGCATCTGGACTTACGCTAAAGGCCTCAGCGGCAATCGTCTTGCCCTGAGAATGCCCCTTGTCGTTCACCAGAAAACTGATCACCGGCGCGCGCTGGATTAAACGCAGCGCCTTAAGCGTGATCAGCTCCGGATCGCCCGGACCCACACCCACGCCGATGAATTTACCTTTCGCTGACTTACTCATGCTTCTTTGCTCATATTCTGTGCTGGCGGCTGAAAATTAGATTGCGGTCTTACGCCATTGAAAAAGGGTCACAGGTAAATTGGGGCGGTACAGCAACTGCCCGACCAGTTCGCCACTGCGGCTGACCGCCAACTGCGTGCTCTGTACCTGATTATCATCGCTATCGCTACGCTGCTGATAAAACCCCAACAAATGCTGACGGGTATTTTCCGTCACGGCGCTCGCGACCAGCAGCCCGCCGACGGGTAGCTGCTGCCAAACTTGTTGCAACAGCCGTGGTAATTCGCCATCGCTGCCGCCGATAAAAACTTTGTTTGGGGACGGCAGCAGCGCCAGAACTTGGGGAGCACGACCCGACACCAATTTTAAATTACTCATCACCCCAAATTTATCGCGATTGGCCGCCAAACAACCCAAACGTTGGTCGTGGTGCTCAATGGCGTGCACCTGTGTGCGCTCATTCCAGTAAGCTAATTCCACCGCCACACCGCCGCAGCCTGCGCCAATATCCCAGATGACATCGTCATTGCCCGGCTCGAGCAGTGACAGGATCATCAAGCGTACTTCGCGCTTGCTGATCAGGCCACGGCCGTCGTTGCTTTGGCTGCCTAGGTCGGTGATAAACGCATGGTCGGCAAAACCCGGAAACTCTGGCAACACACCACCAACGCCGCGCACGTCAATCACTGTGACGTGCAGTGGATCAAATTCGATCTCAGCGCCTACCCTGTCAAGCAACTCAGCGGTATTAAAGCGGCGCAGCTGTTGCTGGGCGTAGCCCAGTTGCTCACACACGTGCAAACGTGACTCGGCAAACCCCGCCGCCACGCACTCATGGGCCAACGCCTGAGGCGTGCTGCGGCTATCGGTGAGGATCACGAGGGTTTTATTTTTCTTCAGCGTGCGCCGAATTTTCTCCAGTGGCCGACCATGCAGGCTCAATACCTCAACATCCTGTAGCGACAAACCCAACTGATGGCAGGCTGCCTGCACACTGGAAACCGCCGGATAAAAATGCAGCTTCTCAGCGGGGAAATGTTTGCCGAACCAGCGGCCAATACCGTAGAAAAGCGGATCGCCTGAAGCCAGTACCGATACCTGTTGTACGCCATCGCGCTCGGCCTTGGCGATCACTTCCGGCAAAGCCGAAAGCTTCGGCAGTTCCATCTGTAGCTGATCTGGCGCCAAAACATCCTCGACCGTCTGGCGTTGACGCTCAGAGCCGATCACCAGCTGCGAGGCTTGCAGCGCCAAGGCAGCGCCATCGCCCAGGCTCGCCACCGAGTGAGCCTCGGCGACGCCTAGACCAATAATGTGCAGCGTTATTTCAGACACCCGCTCAGGGCTGTTCGTCATCTCAATCGCCCTTAATAATATTCATTGATGTTGCAGCGTAACAAGGCGTTGCAACTGGCTGAGGATACGGCGCTGCCGCCCTCGCGGCCAAGCAGAGTAATACACTCAATACCCAGCGATTTGTGCGCTTGCCAGAGTGCCTGTTTGGATTCTGCCGCACCGACAAAGCCCACCGGCATGCCAATGATCAACGCCGGTTTGGGCGCGCCCTGCTCGATCATTTCCAATAAACGAAACAGAGCGGTCGGCGCATTGCCGATCACCACCACACTGCCGGCCAACTCATCCTGCCAGAGCTGCAGGGCTGCCATGGTACGGGTTTCACCACTGCCCTTAACCAACTCGAGGGTTTTAGGGTCATTAAGGTAACAAAAAGGCTCACGTTTGATCATGCGCTTGGTGATGCCCTGCTTAACCATTTCAACATCAACGAGAATCGCGCAGTTAGCGGCCAGCGCCGCGCGGCCTTTTTCGCAGGCCTGCTCACTGAACCGAATCTGCTCGACCAGATGCGGTAATCCCAAGCTGTGTACCACACGCATCACCACCTGGCTTTCATCCTCCCCGAAAGACGAGAGATCGGTGAGGCTGCGAATCTGGCGGAAACTTTCACGTTCAATCGCCTGGGGGTTTTTCTCGTAGTGGTACTGGCTCATGCTTAAGCTTCCAAACTAAAATCAGGTCTTATAAAGAATACGTTCAACGTGTGCTTGTGCGGCGGTCAATGTCTCAAAGCTCATATCACAGGTCGGCAAAAGTGGACGCGTCAACATCAGCACGGGAATACTCAAACGCCTCGCGACCTCTAATTTAGCCTCGGTCGCCTGACCGCCGCTGTTTTTACTGATAATGCAATCAATGCGGTGCTCGCGCATGAGCGCCAGTTCAGCGTCGAGCTCAAACGGCCCTATCGCTTTGAGCCACCGCATACTGCTCGGCAGTTCATGCTCCGGCGCCACCGCGGTTCGCAGCAACTGCGTCTGAGGTTCTTCAGCCGCCGAAACAATCCCTTCAAAATATTTCAGCACTGAGGTGGGCAGCTGACCACTGCTGATGAACACCGAACGATATTGTGCAACCTGCGTCAGCAATTCATCCCAGCCGCTAAACATTCGCCAGTCATCAGCCACCTGCGCCTGCCACTCGGGGCGCTCCAACCGCCAGCAGGCAATGCCTGTTTCAATCGCAGCGTCTACAGCCTTACTGCTCATGGCCAAGGCGTAGGGGTGGGTACAATCGAGCAAGGCATCAATCTTACGTTGGCGAATATAGGCCGCCAGACCTCCGAATTGGCTGAAGCCTCCACTGACGACATCACATTCAAGTTGCGGGGCTCGCACTAATCCCGCCACGCTGTAAATAATCTCCAGTGTTCGAGCACTTAACACAGCGGCCTTAATCAATGCCTGTGTAAGCTGCTTGGCATCACCGGTACCGCCCAAGATCAATAACCTCATTGAGCGCAACCAACAAACTGCCCCTGTCGGTCGATGGCCCAGACCTCAACTTCAATACCCGCCGGCAACTTATCCAGTGCAAATCTTCTGGCGTGGCAACACATGCCGGTCGCCAAGTCGACGCCCTGCTGCTGGCAAAGTTTGAGAGCTTGCATGCTGGTGTTGGCGCCGAGAATTTTCCTCTGCAAGGATTGGCTCGCACCCTGCTCACCCGCCACCCGTGCTATCTGTTCAAAGTCGATCGCCGATACCCGACTGTTTAAATCCATGTGACGATTGGCCAACTTGGTGACCTTGCCAAAGCCGCCACAAATGCTCAATTTGGCCACCGGTACCTTGCGTAAATGCTTGAGCGCGGCGCCGGCAAAATCGCCCATTTCGATCAGCGCCATGTCTGCCAGCTGGTAGTGATCGGCGATGGCTTTCTCACTGGCATTACCGGTGCTGGCCGCTATGTGCGTCACACCGTTGGCCTTGGCCACATCGATGCCCTGATGAATCGAGGCGATCCAAGCCGCGCAGGAAAAGGGCCGAACAATACCGGTGGTGCCCAAGATAGACAGACCACCGATAATCCCCAGCCGGCCGTTCATGGTTTTCAGGGCTATCTCTTCGCCCTTCTCCACCCCCACAATCACCCGAAAGCCGCCAGTGTAATTAGCCTCGCTCGCCAACGCGATCAGGTGCGTTTGCATCATCTGCCGCGGCACTGGATTAATCGCCGGTTCACCGACGGCTAATACCAAACCTTCGCGCGTCACGGTACCGACGCCAAGACCTGCCACAAACTCAACGCCCGGCTGTGTAATTAATTGCACTTCGACCCAGATGCGCGCGCCGTGGGTAGCGTCCGGGTCATCCCCCGCGTCTTTAATACAGCTGGTCTTTAGACCTGCTGTCGTCGGCACATACTGCTCGATCGACATTTCCACCGTGCGCTCTGTTCCAATCGCTGACGGCTCTCTTGTCAAAACTGCAGGGGGCTCTTCTTTTACAGCAGCTGAGGGTTTATCTTTTACGACCACTGAAGGCTCTTCAACCGATTTCTTTCCACGTTTGCCGCTTGGCAAGGTAATGCTGACGTTGGCGGTTTGCTCATTGAGCAAGAGGCCACGCGCCGCGGCAAGACTGCAGGCAGTCGCGCAGCTGCCGGTGGTTAAACCAGTGCGTAAGGGTTTGGTTTGTTCGCCGCTCTCAGGCCACATAGCGGTTAATCGTCATTCAACTTAAATCGCCTGATTGAGCCACACAGCGCCGAGAACAACGGAGCTGGTGGCGATTACATAACGGCTAAATTGAAACAACCTGTCGCTGCTTTTTTCAAGTTTTCGCTGCACAGAACCCAACCCCAAACCGAAGGCCACCATCGACAACATCACGCCTAGGGAGAACAACATCAAGTACCCCACCGCCAACCACAAGTCACCCTGAGCAACCGCTGGCACAAGCGCCAAGGCTGGCGCACTGCCGGCCAAACCATGCAATACACCCACCATAACCGGCGCGTGTTTATCCGATGTGATCGCTGACTCGGCCGTGCCAGCGCTAGACTGACTGTGGCCATGGAGTTCTTTGCGCCAGTGGATATGTTCTATATCGCCGTGGGTGTGTTTTTCCAACTTCACACTCTGCCGACGCATTCCCCAAAAACACCAAAGTCCCAACCCCATCAATAGAACACCAACGCTCGCCTCAGCCAACACCTGAAGGGATTCAGGAATGCTCAAGCCTAAACCAAACAACAGCGCGCCACTGACCAGCAACACGCCACCATGCCCCAAGGCCCAGTTGGCACTGAAGCGCAGCGTACGCCACACACTTGGCTTGCGAGCGCTCAACGCCGAAACCGCCATAACGTGATCGGCATCCAACGCGTGCAAAAGCCCTAAGGTAAAGCCAACGCCGATCAAGGTGATACTTTCAGTTAACATAACGGTCAGTCTCAATAAGCCTTACTGGCACGAATGGGTAGATCTGCGCCCGTGGCAGATTGCTGCCGAGCTGTAGTGTCGACACTCTTTAGATATTTCTCATCTGCCCCGAACAACGCTGCAATCGCCTTTGGGTTCGAGGGAAAGAACAAATGCAGATAACCGGCGGTCAAACCACGTTCACGGTAAATAGCCTCTCCCGGCGCAGAGTGGCGCTGGCGACGACCATAACCAATTGGCTCTGGCGTATTGGCGCTGCGTGAACGGTGGTGTGAATGCGCTCTCACCTCCCCCTCAGGTAAAACCGCAGCCTGCATGCCTTGGCAGCCCCTCTTGCCACGCATGGCACCTTCACCTTTTAGCAGGCCCAGCATGGCGTGCTCTTGATCTTCCAAGTCTGTGAGGTTTTCTAAACAATATAAAAAGCCCCCACACTCGGCCACCATCGGTTTATTAGCAAAGAAGTGCTCGCGCAGACTCTTGTGCATACGGCTGTTGCTGGCCAGTGTGGCAACGTGTAATTCAGGGTAACCGCCGGGCAACCAAACCGCGTCAGCGGCAGGCAGCGCCGCGTCGTGCAGCGGCGAAAAGAGCACCACCTCAGCACCCATTTCACGCAACTGACGCAGGTTCGCTTCGTAAATAAAACTAAAGGCTTCATCGCTGGCCACAGCAATGACTTTATTGCTCAGCGCCTGTGATAGAGCATGATCTTGGATATTGGACTGAGTCGCGGACCGGGTAAACACAACCGACGTCAACCAACTTTGCAAGTCAGTTAAGTCAATGCCCTCGGCCTCAAAGCTCGCTTGCAACCAATCGGCACCTGCGCCCAAACGCTCTTCTAATTCATCACGTACCTCACTGGCCTGCACCAGCCCGAGGTGGCGCTCTGGTAACGCTACTGTTTCATCGCGCTTTAAGGTCGCCAGCAAGGGCAGCCGAGCCGGTAATGCGTCGCGAATGAGCTGAGCATGACGTTCAGAGCCGCAGTTATTGGCCAGCAAACCCGCAACCTGAATGTCATCACGATAACTGGCCAGTCCTGCCGCAATTGCCGCAGCGGTTTGTGCCATGCCCTTAACATCCATAACCAACGCAATGGGTATACCAAAACGCGCGGCAAGATCTGCACTGGACGGCTCGCCGTCGAACAAACCCATCGCCCCTTCGACCAAGATCAAGTCGGCTTGTCGCGCGGCTTCAAATAATTTTTGCTGGCAATAGGCCTCGCCGGCCATCCACATATCCAACTGCTCAACAGGATGGCCAGAGGCCTGTTCAAGAATTTGTGGATCCAAATAATCGGGCCCAGTCTTGAACACACACACCCGTTTGCCGAGACGCGTGAGTAAGCGTGCTAAACCTGCGGTGACCGTGGTTTTGCCTTGCCCCGACGAAGGGGCGGCAAGAAACAGCGCCGCGCAGCTGGTGCTGTTCATGTTGACTGGGGTGGTTAGAGCCTCGGACGATAACATCAGTATTCAATTCCTGCCTGCGCCTTTACGCCTTTGCGAAACGCATGCCCTTCATCTTGAACAACACTGATGGTGTCGGCCGCCTCTTGCAGCGGCAATGCCATGGTGCGACCGGTAATGATCACCGTTTGCATATACGGGCGCGCTTCCAGAGCCGCCACAACCGGCTCTACATCGAGATAGCCATATTTGAACATGTAGCTCATTTCATCAAATATCAGCATGTCGTAGCGGTCGTCTTGCAGTAACTTTTCAGCCTCGGCCCAGGCCTGCTGCGCCGCCTCTATGTCTCGTGTTTTATCCTGAGTTTCCCAGGTAAACCCATGCCCCATCACCAACCAATCAACCTGTGGGTGATCGCGAAATAATTTGTACTCTCCGGTTTCCAAGCGCCCCTTACTAAATTGCACCACCGCACACCTCTTACCATGCCCTATGGCGCGCGCCATAGTGCCAAATGCGGAGCTGCTTTTGCCCTTGCCATTGCCCTTAAGCAAAATCAGCACACCGCGCACCTCGGTCGCCTTGGCCACCTTGGCATCAATGATGGCTTTACGACTGGCCATACGTTTCGCGTGCGCCAGTTGCTGGGCTTCACTCAAGTCCGTGTTTTTCGAGTCGCTCACTGATCACCTGCGTACTTAAATATAAAGTTAAATATGAGTGCTGTTAATGAGTGCACATCTTCGATTCATCTGTTCAGGGCTCACTCAATAGCCGCCGATGTTTAGGGCTACCGAATTGCCCTCTTTGTTCTTAAGCCAGCTGCGCCAAGGGTAAATAGGCCGCGCATAACTGCTCTGCAATCTGCTCTCCACGACCGCGCTTAACCGTCGACATTTCAGTATCGATCACCACACACTGACCGGGCAGCTTAATGCCCACCAGTGACTGGGTGCTGCGACCATCGCTGATCAAATAGGTTTGTAACTGCAGCTGTGGTTGCTGGCGTACCAATCGAGTTAGGTAACCGGCGGTTTGTTGCAGGGCTTCACGCAGCGGAGTGCCACCGCCCGCCACCACAGCATTAAGCTGTGTGCGAAGCATCTTCGGTGCCCGAGTACGAGGCAGAATATCGCTGACCTGTTGGTTGCCAAAACCCCAAATACTCAACTGTTCACGTTTTAAATAAGCGCTGCGGGCAATATCCAAAACAGCTGCCTTGGCGCTGCCCAACAAACCCGTCGCTTGCTGAGTATTCGACCCAAACTCAGCCAAGCCCGACCCAGAAGTGTCCAATAACACCATATGCAAAACACCCTGACTCGGTTGGGGCTGGCGAAAACGTAACTGCGAGGGCGGCCATTGTCCGGCACTGGCCAAGAGCGTGGCGAACCAATTGGGTTTGCGCCCCACGCCCACGCCCTGCATCGACTGCTCAGTATGTTGGGCGCCATTTTTTGCAGGCTGATTCAGCACCTGCCCTCCAGACACAGCACTTTTGGAATAGCCTTCGCGCACATCGGAGCAGCAGCGCTCAAGGGCTGTGATAAAAACACCACCAAGACTGTCGCCGCTTACACTTACCTGTAGTTGTGATTGGCTCATCGCCCCCCAATCACCACTGGCCGACTGATCGGAAGCCTGCTGAGTGTTCGACGGGCTATTCGACTGGGGGCTGCTCTGCTGGGAGGAGCGCTGTGACTCTGGCGGGCGACGATAAGGGTTGTGCTTAGAAGACGCCTGCTGATCAGATCCTTGGCCGCCCCCCTCACGCTGATCATCGCTAATATTGTCTGGGATATTGTTGTCGGTGCTGTTATTGCCCGAGTTATTGCTGCCTGAGCTTGGATCATCCGTACCCACCTTGCGCCGATGCACCAACACCAACTCTGCAACGGCATCGATATCCTGCTGGGCGACAGCATCACGCCCACACCAAGCCGCGTGGGTAACCGCGGCTCGGAACCAAACGATGTCCGCACGCAGGCCC
>Ga0209826_1003096_pt1 | contig 10648 bp, 6 predicted proteins | sample GOMGulsemesocosm_5_FD_184637 | JGI IMG/M metagenome (GOLD analysis project Ga0209826, IMG submission 184637) | Methane-oxidizing microbial communities from mesocosms in the Gulf of Mexico - GOM15C Gulf of Mexico (SPAdes) (version 2) | ecosystem: Environmental > Aquatic > Marine > Cold seeps...
GAGTGTCAACGGCGTGTCCGAGCTACTCGGCTATACCGATCCAGCCAATTTCCGCCGCTCGTTCAAGCGCTGGTTTAAATTGAAACCTCAGGAATACCGAGAAAAGTACAATAAGGGTTAAGCGGTGACAAGGTAAGTGTTGGGCAATAAAGGGAGTGCTCTCTCTCTCTCTCTCTCTCTCTCTCGCGCGCGCGCGCAGGACAAAGTCAAAACAAATTATTTGTACGCTGTGTCAGCGGAGTTATTTAGCTTTTTACTCAGCAGCACAGAGTGTTATGAAGAGTGCAATGCAGAGAATAATGTTAGAGCGGATAGTAGGGCTTGTGGCAATGCTCTTCTATGGTGTACCTACAGGCGATAGCAAAGGATCGGCTGGAATCGTTGTATCCTTTAAGCGTTTCGCTATCGTGTAAACCCTATTGTTAAACCAAACGGTTTGGCGATCTTATTCAGTGTTTCCAGTGTCGGATTATAGGCGTCGTTTTCAATCGCGCTGACTACCTTGCGCGATAGTCCTACCACCTTTTGACCGTACTCCTCTTGGGTCATGCCTAACAATAAACGCATGGCTTTGGTGGCCTGACCAATCGTCAACTCGCCGTTGGGCAGCCGTTCGAGCAGCGCCCTTTTTTTGTCATTAAAAGTCGCCGGATTCAAGGGTTCGATTTTAGCTCTGGCCATCTTGGTACCTCCTCAGTTGTTCAAGGTTGGCCTCAATGGCTGGTTGACGACGCGCGATGATGTCAGCGACGTAGCTCTTAAAGTCCACAGGGTAGCGGCACCGGCAACGGTGCACTCATGCAGATGCGCAAGTACGTACTCGGGCATATAGTCGAGGCGTGTGGTGCCTAGATGTCCTTGATAGGGCTTGTTGATGATTAGTTCAGCCGCGTTGTGCCGCTGCCCATCCAAGTAGAGTTGAAGCGTTATTTTGTTCATATGGGTAGCTTAAGGGGTCATAAATTGCTTGTTAAGTAACTTTATGACCCCTTAAGCTACCCATATGATGTTGATGGAATAGGTCATGTAGTACCGTGTTTGGCACCGGCGTTTCGCCTTATGTTGTATCTGTGGGGGTGGAGAGGCGAGATGACGAAGCCTATGCCACTACAGGTAATAAGGTTTCTGCACGGATGCGGATATCTTGTAGCCTATTGATGATTGATGATTGATGATTGATGATGAAGAAATTACAGGTGATGTAAATAAGTTGTCTCTTTTAGAATGCGTCGAGAAAAAAGCGACCTGAAATGGGCCGCTAAGATGGGAGATGGATTGTAGTAATTGGGGTTTTAGAAGTGGTAGGTTGCCGTTACGCCCACCTGGCGTGGGTTGGTGTAAGATGCGGCGGTAAAGTATCCGCTTTCGACAAGAGCTTCTGAGCCACTAAGATTACCTCCTGGTCCTGCAGTAACACTGGGGTCTGGAATCAGAGCGCTTTGGCCAGCAGTATCCGGTCCGGGCAGTATTGCGGCTTGTTTGTCGAAGACATTCTTCACCCACAGTCGAACATCCCATCGCTCAGCCTGTAAACCGGTAGAAATATCAAAAGTGCTGAAACCGCCGGTATCTCTACGACTGAATGTGTCTGTACGAGAGCTGTTGTAGTTCATTAGGCCAGAGAGATACCATTCTGCGTCCATGAAGTTGACTGGACGTGAATAGTTTGCGCTCAGGGTTGTTGACCAGCGAGAGCTTAATCCACCGACATCTTCATCGGTCAAGTTACAGGTAAGGTAATCCCCGGAAGCTAGGCCATTAGCAATAGCATCGCCATCAACACAGGCGGCCTCATCGTAATCTTCAAACTTGCTGTTGGTGTAAGCCACAGAAGCTGACAGTAATAAGTTTTCAGTTGCCAAATAACTTGTCTCTAGTTCCAAGCCCCGTGCGACAACTTCGGGCACATTGTCAATAAAGTAGATTTCATTCAGTTCTCCGGCATTATTGTAAGATGCGGCAGCGTCTAACTGAAAATCTTTGTAAACGGTTTGATAAAGGGCGGCGCTAAAGTTAAGGCGATTCTCCAGGAACGTGGCCTTGTAACCAATTTCTAGGCTGTTAGCGGTTTCAGCTTCAAAAGTAAGTTTCTGCGGTGCAAATTGAGCTGTACTTCCATCAATGTCAGCAAATACACCGCCACTACGGCCGCCACGGTCATAGGTAAAGTAGACGTTCTGGTCTTCGTTGATTTTGTATTGGAGTTTAATCGTACCCGTAAGATTAGTATCTTTTTCCAGATTGTCAGCGATGGTATCAGTGGTCGTGCTGGCTGCTGGCACCACAACGCCGAACGGGGCGCCAAGATCTACGCCGACGATTCCGCTGATATTATCCGGATCGACAGCTATTGCTATTTCACGCGTTGTTTTATTACTTTTTCGATCTTTATTCCAGCGTAAGCCAGCTGTCAGAGTCCAATCCTCAGTAAGGTAGAAGCTGTTATGTGTGAACAGTGCGTAACTTACATTAAAATTTTCTGCGTTTATATCAACATCAAGTTCCAAGGGTAGATACATGGGGCCAATTATAGGTCCACCAGGTCCAAATCCAAGTACTCCAGCCCCATTAATGAGTGAGTTCCTTCGTGAAATCCCGCTATTCACCGCGTTTGAATTGCGGCTGTAGTAAACACCATTGATCCAGTCCCAGGTTTCATTACCGGTACTGCTTAAGCGGAATTCGTGGTTGAAAGACCTCATCTTTGTCATGAATGCGTAAGCTGTGCCGAAATCAGCGGGAGTCCCATCATAGTCAACAGCGGTATCGTTATCTGACTGACTGTAAAGGCTTTGGGATGTCAGGTCTGCAAAGCCAAGATCCCAGTTTAAACTCAGGATTGCTGTGCTAATGCGAACATCCTTTTTGGCGACGGCGTTAGCGGCTGTAACCCGATCCTTGGGCTCGATACCATTTCCCTGTTCTGTTCCTCCATTGTTGTCACCGGCTTCGGTGTACGTATAGACCAAATTGGCATCGAAGGTCTCCGTAGGAGCCCATAACAGACTTGCTCGCATACTTTCTGTACGTTTGAGGAGTTCTTCTCCGTGCAGATATTCTGCATCAGCGCTGTTATTTTCATCGTAAACGCCGGATACCCTAATGGCTAATTCATCGTCAATGATTGGCGCATTGTAGGCAAATTGAGTGTTGCTAAGGCCGTGCTCTCCTGATGTCTGACGAATAAAGCCTTCGGTTTCATTTAGCGAGGGTTTTTTTGGGTAGAGTACAATAGCCCCTGTTGGGGATGATGCTCCATAGAGGGTTCCCTGCGGGCCGCGAAGAATCTCTATGCGATCCATGTCGTAGTTGGAAAGCCAGACCTGGCGCTGGTCGGGCATATAGCTGCCGTTAAAGTAAGCGGTTACACGCTGAGTTGCGGCTGCGCCCAGGTTGGAATCAATACCACGCAGATTGATGTTGGTATTGTTTCCGCTTGTTTGAACTTGTAGGCCAGAAGTGGCTTTGGATATATCCGTTAATTCGAACCCTCCAATGGCATCCAGTTGATCGCCGCTTACAGCGGTCACGGATACAGGAATATCCATTAAACTCTCTGATTTCTTCTGCGCCGTTACAATAATTTCTTCTAGGGCAAAGTCTTTAGCTGCAGCCTGGTAGGATAAGGCGGAAGCCATAATCGTTACAGCGAGCTTATTTCGACTAATGTTCATTTAACTCTCCTATTCCCTTCTTGTTTTAATCGTTAGATGTCAATCGTTGTTATGGTTATTAGCCATGCTTAATCAGTATTTCTTATTACTGCTCGACTCTTTAGGGCTAAAAACCTCCTGAATAATTCGGGGGCTGTAAGCTCATAACGTGGAGAGCTTTTCTCCATAGGAATCATCTCCTATCAAGCCTACTGATGAGTGGGAAGCGTGATATGAGATAACACACACACACCGTTTAGTTATCTTTACAGGATGGCCGGGGCAAGGAAATGGAGAAAGTCTTCTCATACATGGACAATCAGTATGCAGGCAGCGTCAATTTTTTTTCAACGCTGCTAAAGTTCGAAATCGTGTCTGTTAGGAGGGGCTATTACCAAAAATCTCTGACAGGGGAATGTAGCGAAAGGGCCCGGTAGCGAGGATCAATTCACAACCTCTTGTCTTATTGGGGGAGGCGACTTGATCGGTATTCTCGAGGACTGATATTCATATACTTTCGGAAGATACGCGAGAAATAGAGCGGGTCGCTGTAACCGAGGAATTCGGAAATTTTAGCGATTGATTGCGAAGTGCCGATCAGCAGTTCACAGGCTTTTGACAGGCGTTTCTCGTCACGCCATCGCATAATGCTCACGCCAACCTGCTGTTTAAAAAGCAACGCCAGTCTAGGGGAGGACAGCGCTACCTGTGTGGAAATATCCTGAAGCATGAAATTCTGGTTATAGTTCTTAGCGATGTATTGCATCGCGTACTTAACCCGTTCATCTATGTTGTTTGTGTGAATACCTGGCTGCAAGCGGGTACAGCGGATTAAAATTTGTTCTAGGATATTTTCCAACAATTCGGTGTCAAATGCTTCCTTATTGGGATAGATAGCATTAACTTCGGAAAACAAAGACCTGAGCTTTTTATAGTCAACACCGTCGGTATTAATATGGTAAATACCTGGTCCGACCTCCGGCCAACGAAGCCATCTCATCCAGCGTTCTTCATGGGGAAAGCACAACCATTGATGCCCCCATATTTGTGCGTTGTCTGCGCGCCTGTAGTCATAGATTGCGTCGGGCGAGTAAAGTACAAGTCCACCAGGCCGAGTCACCAACTGTTGTCGAATACAGTTATAGAGGCCACTCCCTTCCACAGTCAGATTCAGAGACCATCCATTCTTTCGAAAAGGGCGCCGTGTCTGAATATCGCTAAGGTGGTGTATTTTTGCTGTTGTGGATCCGAACTTAAATCCAGTAGGAAACAGCTCCTTAACGTCTTCCAAGGACTCATAAAACTCATAAATAAACTGTTTTGCATCTGACGTAGAGAGCTTCCCTTGTTGTTCAAACTTTAACTCCCAACGTCGGACTAAATCAGCAGTGGTCGGCTGTGATCGCATCATGCGGATATAACGCTCCATAAGTTCCTTTTGATCCCATGGCCATTTCACTTTGACGTGATCAAGAGTCTTTAGGTTACGATAAAAATTGTTCTGGTCAATTGACTGATGAGTGATTATCCGCCAAATGGTATCCGCTGTTTGTGGAATTTTGCTCATGCAAAAAGATAATCCATATGAAAATTCATTCTGTCCATTCTAATGTCGCAGTAGTTGTCTGACAATGATGTCTCTGAAATTTGTTCGTCAACCGAAAGGTAATCCCTTGATAAGCTGCATCAATTATACATGTCTATATAAATATGCTTTGTTATTTCGGGTGGCTATAACGACGATAATAACTCGTCCCTGAGCTTTGGAGAGGGAAGCAATATGGAAGACACAAGAAAACCATTTGCCATTTTCTATGGCGGCAGCACTTGTCTGCGGTTCAATGATCTCGGAGGGGGAAGTTCTATGTCTGTACATGCATCTTGTTACCGAAGGTAAAAAGATGAATTTATCAAAACTGCTGCTGAGAACAATGCAATTTATATTGTCGACTCTGAAGGGAGTTCCATGGTCTAGGTTGGATTACATGGATAGCTATTCGCATTTGACGGAACACATTAATCGATTGTTCGTGTAGATCGCGATACTTACTGTGATTGACTTAGTTTCCACATTTTATATATACATGAGGTTAAAAATGCATCGTTTTTTTATTGGGCCATTGGTCCTGTTGTTGGTGGCAGTCGTGGGCTGCGCGGAAGTAGATACAGTTTATCGAAACGGCAAGATATACACCATCGATGCTGAACAACCTTGGGTCGAGGCGGTGGCGATAAGTGATGGCAATTTTATTCGGGTCGGTAAAAACGAAGATGTGGATGATCTTATCGGCCTGTGGACCAATGTCATTGATCTAGAGGGTTCGATGGTGCTACCAGGCCTGCACGATATACATATTCATCCGCTTAAGGGGGCCATAAAAACTCTGTATGAATGCACATACCCTTATACGCTCACACCGTCGGAGATACTGAAGAAAGTTAAGCAATGTGCCGAGACTGACACGGGCAGGGAGTGGATCACGGGCGGTGCCTGGAAACTGGATAATTTTCCAGAGGGTGGGCCGCATAAGTCGCAGCTCGATCAGATTATTCCCGACAGACCCGTTGCATTATTTGATATGTCTCTCCATAACGCATGGCTGAACTCCAAGGCGTTGGAAATCGCTGGTATCACTGCAGAAACGCCTGATCCCATAAACGGAAAGATTGTGAGAGACGCCGCTGGTGAACCCACGGGGTTCCTGATGGAAACCGCCGCCTCTGCTATACATGGGGTGATTCCCAGCCCAACTTTATGGGAAGTCTTTAGTGCCGGACAGTGGATGAATGAAATGCTGAACGGTTATGGGGTCACCTCTATTAAGGATGCATTCGTTCCCGAAGAGGCGCTAGATGTATATAGGGCATTGGGATTCGTTGGTGAGTTGAAGCTTCGGGTCGCTACAAGCCTTAACTCGATGAGCCAAAACAATGAGGATTTAGCGCAGCTGATTGACGGACGAGAAAAATATCGTACAGAGCTTCTTAATCCGGATTTTGTCAAGTTGTTACTCGACGGTGTACCTTTTGCGAAAACGGCCGCCATGTTAGCAGATTATTCAGATGATCCGGGAAACAGGGGAACGCTGTTTATCGATCAAGAGCAATTAAATCAACACCTGATCACGTTTGACAAGGCTGGGTTGACGGTAAAAATGCACGCAGCAGGTGACCGAGCTGTGCGGGTAGCCCTTAACGCGATTGAGGCGGCACGCAAAGCCAATGGCGTATCAGGGCTGCGACACGAGATAAGTCACGCTGGGAATGTCCATCCCAATGATCTCCCGCGTTTTGCTGAGCTCAATGTCATTGCGGAAGTGTCCCCTGTCCTTTGGCATCCGACGGTGGCTCACGCTACCGGCCACGCGGCTGCATTGGGTGAAGAACGGGTGAGTCGCGAGTATCCTATTAAATCGTTAATTGATGCCGGAGCGCTGGTGGTGGCAGGCACCGATTGGCCGGCTGCCGCGCCTACCGCCAATCCCTGGACCGCAATCGAGAGTATGGTAACGCGTAAGCATCCCTTGGGTGAAGTTCCCGGCGTATCTGGAGCAGGGGAAGCAATAGATCTGGCGACTGTGTTACGAATTTTTACCTTGAATGGGTCACACGCCGTGAAGCTAGAAAAAATGACTGGGTCCATCGAGGAAGGGAAGTACGCCGATATGATTGTATTGGATCAGAATATTTTCGAGGTTTCCGTCGATAAAATAAGTGAAACTCAGGTTCTCAGAACGGTGCTTGCAGGTGAGACCGTATACCAACACAGCAACTAACCCAAGTATACCTGTCAGTAGCCTTGTTAAGGCTGCTTTCCCTTTTTCCTGGTTTAAACCAGAGCCGTTTTGTTTTCTCTTGAGTAAATATTTCTCGATTAACGCTAGGCTGGGTAAGCCATAATTGTCTCATTTTTTTGAGTGTTCCCTATGAAGAAAATCTCTCTATTGATCATCATGAGTGCTCTGTTCGTCACGTCGGTATCGGCTCGGCATGACGAAGATGGCTCGTATCCAATACGGGTGGAAAAAAGCATAATGATACCGATGCGTGACGGCGTGGTATTGTCAACGGACCTGTATCTACCAGAAGGGGTTGAAGGAAAACTGCCGACGATACTCTTGCGGACGCCCTACAATAAAAGCACCAAGTTCACTATTGACTCTCACATGTCCAAGCTGGTCGATCACGGATACGCTGTTGCTATACAGGACATGCGGGGCCGCTATGAGTCGGCAGGCCGTTATCGAGTTGGTATGGACAATCGCAACGATGGTTACGACACCGTTTCCTGGCTAAGCGCACAGCCTTGGTCCAATAAAAAGATAGGAACGGCAGGCTGTTCCTATGCCGGAGACGTTCAAGTTGTATTGGCAGCGGCGCAACATCCCAATCATGTTGCGGCGGTGCCGATGGCTGCGACGACGGGTTATTTTGCTGAAGGACGACCATGGCTTGCTTTCGATGGCGGTGCCTTTGAGCTGGCACAAACGGCGGGCTGGTTTATCGGTGCGGGCAGTCAGGTCTTCTATGGTCCTCCTTCCTGGGTCGATCGACAGGAATGGTTTCGCTCTGATGCTGCAGCCCTTTACGAACAGGCGCCAAAAACGGATTTTGCCAAGTACGCTTCACAAATTGCAACCTTGCCACTGGTCGACCTGCTGAAAAGGTCGAGCGCACCACCGACGGAATATCAGAACTTTGTCACCAACAAACCTAACGAAGAGTATTTCAAGAGTCGCGAATGGCTGACCGAATCCGACACCATTGATGTGCCCAGCCTATTTGTTGATTCCTGGTATGACTATGGCGTAGCGGAGGCGCTCGATCTGTTCAATATCTTCCAGAAAAATGCGGCAAGCGCTAATTCAAGGAAAAATCAGTTCATAATTGTCGCTCCCAGTACCCACTGTGCTTATGGTGAGGCCAGTGAGCAAACCATTGTAGGGGAGCGTGATCTTGGCGATGCTCGACTGGACTATCTGGATATTCGTTTGCGCTGGTACGATTACTGGCTAAAAGGTATTGATAACGGTATCACCGATATGCCTAAGGTTCAGTATTACCTGATGGGTAAGAATGAATGGCGGAGCGCCAACCAATGGCCTTTGCCAGACACACAATATCAAAAGTTCTACTTAAGTAGTAATGGCCAAGCGAACACGCGTAACGGAGATGGCAAACTTTTAGTTCAGCTGCCTACGGATGAGTTTGTCGATAGTTTTACCTACGATCCCGCATCACCTGTGCCATCTCTTGGCGGACAAGCATGTTGTACTGGTAGTGATACGGGAGCCGGGGGTTATGATCAGTCCGAGATTGAGATGCGCGACGACGTTCTTGTTTATACCTCTAATGTGCTGGAGGAGGGAGTCGAGGTTACTGGACGGCTGGAGGTTGTACTGAACGTTTCTTCTTCCGCCATGGATACTGACTTTACCGCAAAACTAGTGGATGTATACCCAGATGGGCGCGCTTTCAATATTCAGGAGGGCGCGATGCGCATGCGCTATAGGGACGGATATGACAAGAGCCTTACGATGCAGCCAGACGAAATCTATCAGGTGAGGTTGGATCTGCATGCAACCAGTAACTATTTTGGTCCTGGGCATCGTATTCGACTGGAGGTTTCCAGCTCAAATTTTCCACGCTGGGATCGAAACCTGAATACGGGCGGTAACAACTTCGATGAAATGATATGGAAAAAAGCACACAACAAGGTTCATCATTCGAAAGACCTGCCATCGTATATGTTATTGCCGATCATCAAGTAGGTGTTTTAAGCCAGCCCCAGTCTTATAGACGGACGAAGTTGTTGAACCCATCGTACTGTTAACCCGCAGGATATTTCGTTTTAGTATCCGCTTCTCCATCTATTTAATCTCATAGAATTCTGCAAGGTCTTGCCAGTTCTTGAGATTAAATTTTTTCTCAAACTCACTAGTAGCTTTAGCCAAAGAATCATCTTCCTGACGATCGGCAGAAAATTTGAAGTGAATAAATGAGATCTATAAACCCAATTTTTACTGTTTAGAGAAGCTCTGTAGAAAGTTATCTCCTTCCTCGTAGTCATCTTCCCATCACTCCTTTTCCTCGATAGCTTGCCGAATTAAATTGGCTATAGAATCTGAAAAATTATAGCCTGGGTGCAGTGTGCTACTACATAGTTCTTAATTAATACGCAATAAGCTTGGTGCTTTTCTGCGCTCCACAGAGGCTCTATAGCATTGTCTCTTGAGGCTAAACATTAAACGCCGACGCCATCAGCTTCTGCTCGCTACGGCTGATACCTGCTTTCGTTGCAACTGCCTCCCAGCGACCAACACTGGTCAAGACCGCATCTTTGATGGTTTGTGCTTCTGAAGCGTTTAGTTGAAAAAATTCAATCACCTCCATGGCCAGTTCATAGTCCAGCCTGTTGTCATCATCACTAATGTTTAGATGCAAGCCGTTGGCGGGCGCCACGGGGTCAATGTCATAAGCTGGAGAAAGTACCCAGCCGCCATCTCGGTAAATAAAACCGTGATTCCTCAGGTGGTCATCGGCATTCGAAACGGCAATGTTGAACACGATGCGCCGCCAAAGCTGTGCTAAATCTGCCTTAGTGTTGCTGCCGTGCTCAGTGAGAAATTGAGCAAGTTCCAAATAGCTGGCATCGTACTCACCGTCGTAATAACCCAGCTGTGTCATGGCCGAAGCAAAATGCAGCCGGCTTTCCTCTGTGCGATCAAAGCGCTTGGTCAGAAAGGTGTGGTAGCGTTCTGTCATTTGAATACCCGCATCCAGCACCAGTTGATAGGCAGCGAATCCCAGGCGCCATATTGTTGCCACCAGAAATTACGGCTGCCACCGCCAGGGCCATTGCGGGTTTTTAGTGTATTTCTCGTCGCTACGGTTTCTTCTCCTTCTCCTTTTTATGTGATTATTCGGTTGCACTAGTTGTGTATATTTCCTCCACGATTTTCTGGCGATCAGGAAACTTGCGCCTCGCGTCCTTC
>Ga0209826_1003097_pt1 | contig 10648 bp, 12 predicted proteins | sample GOMGulsemesocosm_5_FD_184637 | JGI IMG/M metagenome (GOLD analysis project Ga0209826, IMG submission 184637) | Methane-oxidizing microbial communities from mesocosms in the Gulf of Mexico - GOM15C Gulf of Mexico (SPAdes) (version 2) | ecosystem: Environmental > Aquatic > Marine > Cold seeps...
TGGGCTTTGCTTGTTTTACTTCAGTATTAGTAAGAGGTTTCGTTCTTATAGCCATAGTAAGTAGTACAACTTTGTGTAAATAAATTCTGTACTACTTACTGTACTACTTAAAACCGTGGATGTCACGAGGCAACAATGGATGGTAATGGACATAAAAAAACCCGTAACCCTTGTTTTTTAAGGTGTTACGGGTCTTTATTGGTTCTTAATGAACCTGTATTTGGTGCTCGCTGCGGGACTCGAACCTGCGACACCTTGCATGTCATGCACAGGGATGTAACAAGGTCTCGCTCCTACATTAATTGCTTATAGTTAAATGGTTTAATCTGCTATTACGGATAAAACCTAAAGAAAATTATTTCGTTTATTATCTAAACGAGGAAATATCATGGCGGCTATAAAACAACTTAAATCGGGCAATTGGAACGTAGAAATTAGGATTAAAGGCTCAAAACCTATTTGTAAAACCTTCAAATTGAAATTTGATGCAGAGCAATTTGCAAACAAAAATGAGCAAGTGATAAGAGCTAATTTAAAAGGGCAGTGCTTATTTGGGTTACAATACGTTCTTGATACTTATAGAAAGCGAGTGTTGATTAATCATGATGGTTCATTCCGTGGCAGTTATGAGTATACGGGATCTTTAGGGAGAACCTTAATTAGATTTTTTGGAGACGTTACTTTAGGAACAATAACATCAGCTAACGTAGCATCTTATAGAGAAAAAAGGCTCAGAAATGATGGTATGTCTGAATCAACAACCCGTAAAGAAATGGAATTACTTCAACGATTATATAAGTTTGCATATATAGAACTTGATATAGATGTTAAAAATCCTGTGAATAAAGTTAAGAAGCCTAGTGGTACTAAAATCAGAGAAAAAGTCATAGATAACAATGAACTTGAACATATACTCGATGAAGTCCCGTATAAATACCATGATTACTTCAGACTGTTAATGGAAACTGCTTGCCGTCGTTCTGAGCTTCTTTATTTAAAAACATCATGGGTAGATTTATCTAAAAGAGTCATTCACTTGCCTGCTGAAGTTACCAAAACAGGTAATGCCCGAGAAGTCCCACTTTCAAGAAAAGCAATTCAAATTATAGAACCTTTACTTAATATGGGAAGAAAAGAACTTTTTAAGTGGAAAGGGGCGTCTATGACTCAGTGTTTTGTTAGGGCAGCTAAACGGCTTGGTTATAAAGAGGTAGTAATTCATACATTAAGACACAGTTGTTTGAGTCATTATGGGCGATTGGGTTTTTCAGTTTTTCAATTGAGAGCTATATCAGGACACCGTTCGGTGAGAATGCTTGAAAGGTATGTTAAAGTTGATTCCCAGTCTGTTCTGGGGGCTATGGACAGTGAAGTGAATTATGGTGACTGACTTACTGATTACAAGTCACACTAGATACCATCTACCACACTGTTATTAATGAGTTCATTTTAAAGTCTATTACCTTTTTTCTCTGAGATTCTTCAATTAACTCTATAATGAGAACTTTATTAAACTCAAGTTGAGTTATTCAATTACACCTCAGTTACCCCATTAAAGTATAAGTTAGGCTCTGTTGTATAACACTGTTGTCGTTCTGTGATCACTCTATTTTTAAAGGGCTGTGAGGGGATTTATTTTTTTTAACTCAAATCGCACACTACATAACACTTGGCGTTAACCTAAGAGACAACAGATCCATAAATCAACACCTAGCAAGGTGTTACTGAGACACCTTACTTGGCTTTGCACTCAGTCCTTAACTTAAAGTGATTATGTAAACTTCCCTGAATAGAGTACGCATTTACACCTAAATTGATTTTAACAGAGTTTGGAAGGGGATCTGTCAAAAAATTGGATTTAAATTTCTCTATGTAAAGAGCGATATTATCATTGTTAGTTTTTGTAAATATAAGTGCAGGTCTGTGAAATGAAATATCATCGTCAGTCTCATGTATTTGATTCTTCAACATAAAGTACATCCTATCTTCAAGGTAAATCAACTTGTTACCTTCATAAGAAATGTTGATAAACTTTTTGTAACCATTATCACATCGGTTTTGAACCATAATAACTGAATTATCTGATTTAATGCTTCTAACTTTAAATGATGGTAGAGGATTAGTGCAAAAAACATTATTGTTCAATGATAAGCACTGCCCTTTATCATCTTTATCTAAACATCCATGTGTTATTGATGTTGAATACCCATCAGTATCCAGAAACGAAGCTAAAAAAGGGGTAACAGAGCGAATTTTTCCTTCAGTAAGGGGTTCGGATATATTACTTTCAATAACAAAAGATGTAGTGTCGCAGTCTAATTTAAATTTACTAGTAAAGTTAGATTGAGCGTAGGCATTTAGTGAGACACAGAGCCCCAATAAAGCATATTTTTTCAATTTCATTTGATTGCCTTTGAATTGTCTTAACGTATTTATCAAAACTATAAAGTCTATCAGAGCAACTAGGATGTGAACTGAAAAAGCAAATAAAAGTCCCAATAATATATTGGGGCTTAATTCAACCTTAGATTTAAATAACACTGTTTAGTATTGCTGTTTCTAGTTTTCCTGTAGAACTACAATTTAGAGTCTTATATGAAGGAGGGTTACTCATGCTGCTCACCTCGGTGAACTTAAAGCGAATGTTAGTATTTACAGTAACAAAACCGTCTTCATCTACAACGGTTATGCTACCTTTGCCTGAACCACTATCTAGTGAATACATAAATGATGTTTCTATGGCGCAGTATTCACTAATAAGCTTTGTAGAAAGGTTTTCTCCTTTTAGCTGAATTAATCCACTTTCTTTTTCGAGTGTCGCAATATCAATATCATTTGTACTTAGGAAACGAATTAATGAGCTCCATGTTTCATCATAGGATTTCTCTACTGTTTTAGATTTATCAAAAGGTTGAATTACTACTTTTGGAGCAGAAGCACAACCTCCAAGTATGATGGTAGGTAAAATCATTGCTACCAGTGTTTTGTTATATTTCATAAAATGTCTATTCCATTATTGTTTATTGGGTAAAGCTAAATAGTAAGTTCCCGTATACTATATATACCTTATTGTTGTATATCACGGTATTTTTCACGATAGTTGGCACTATTTACCCTGATTTATTTAAAACTCCTCGGGTATTAAAAAAATAACTTAATAAATACCCTGCTTTATTTCTGTGACTTAGCGCCCAAAAAGTTCCACCATTTCTATTCTTAGCGTATGTTAGATCGCGTGAATGGTTGAACCCATTAATTAGTCTCTTAACCGCCACCCCAACCGATGTAATCAATACTACAGTTTAGATTACAGTGTTTTTACCCACTCATTATTTATCAAATGACCTTGATTTAATGTAATCTTTATCGTAACCTTAGTGTTGTAATCTAACTCCTAGGGATAAAGGTACAATATGAAAATTGCATACGCTCGCTGCTCAACACAAAGTCAAAACTTAGGTGCTCAACTTGAACAATTGAAACATTGCGATAAGGTCTTTAAAGAAAAGTTGAGTGGTGGTAAAAGTGACCGTCCTGAATTGCATAAAGCTATAGACTATCTTAGGGAAGGGGACAGTTTGGTTATTACTAAGTTAGACCGCTTGGCTCGTTCTTTAACTGACTTACATAAGTTAGTTAATATGATTGAAGAGAAGGGTGCCACTCTTAACGTACTTAATCAGGCTATCGATACTTCAACCAGTAGCGGTAAACTTATGTTTAGTATGCTTGGTGCATTTGCCGAATTTGAGAAAGACTTAATTAATGAGCGAGTACAAGAAGGGCTAGTTAGAGCCAAGGCTAAAGGGGTTAAGTTTGGTAAACCTCGCCAGATTCAAGATAAAGATCGTAAACGTATTGTTGAACTTGTTGATGATGAAAATAGTAGTTTAACTAAGCAAGAAATTGCCGATATGATTGGCTGTTCTAGGAATCAGGTTTACAAGATTTACAGGGAAGAAAAAGCCCTCTAAATTGAGGGCTATTTTTTTATTTTCTTGGTAGGCTGCGATAATGTTTGATTACAGATTCCCACTGGTTGTTACGCCAGCGCCAGTACATCCTAACGAAAACGATTTTTTCTCTATAGTGAAAGCACATATACTACTCCTTAATCATTTTGAATAAGTATCTTAAACCTGAAATAAACTCTATACTGTCAGTTCTCACACGTAGATATAAAGTATATTTAGGTTCAAACCGATGTATTTTATTTTTACTCAGAATAATATGGTTGAGAGTATTCTTGATCATGTTGTTCTATTTCATTAATTGAAGGTCTGCCTCCTTTTGGTTTTCTTTTAAATGTTGTCTCTCTGCTAATTTTAGCTTTTTTTAGGCTAACTAAAAGTCGCTTATGAGCTTCAATAATCATTTCATCACAACTCTTAATTCTTTCTAATATATCTTCTTTCGTGAACAAATCACGAGGAGCATCCATAGAGGTTTTATTGTTCTTGATTCGTAAAAATGTCAATCCTTGTAATCGTACCGATATGTTAATTTCGTTATAATTCTTTGTTTCTTTAAAAATGACAGTTAGTTTTTCTTTACAGTCATCTAATGTCCAATCTTGAGGGCTTTTAATTTCTTCCTTTACTGCTATATCGTCAAAAAGATTCATCATGCTTACTTTTGGTAATGCCATTAATTCGCTGTTGCTGTTATTCATAATGTTCGCCTCTGTGTTGTTGGTTAAGGTGTTTAATTCATTTGTGTAGTTATTCATGCTGTATTTCCTTTCGGTTGTTGTTAAGTTCAACGCTAAGATACAGAAAAAAATAGCTGACCACCTAGAACTTTTTTGATCTATTTACATTCTTACCCCCTGTATTCGTTAGGTTTTTTTATGTTAGCCCCCCTACTGCTAATTTGAGCTTGTTGAAATATATGACTTTTTTATTTTACTAGTGTCGACTAATTATTTATTTAAATTAATTCTTGTTTTAGTGAGGAATCATCGCCTAATTGATATTTCTTCGAGGAGAGTTCGGTAAGATTGGCAATCTTACGTAATGGTTTGTTATCGCATCGACAATGCTTGTTAATCACTAGCATGGATGTTAGATATTTATACGATGGTACTTCGGGTAGAAATCGAACGAATCTTAGGCTAGCTATTATTAAAACTATGTTCAACAGATAATTATCATCCGACTTTTTTATATTTCTTAAGGTTTACGATTTTTGATCTAAATATCGGATGATGCTTCATCACCTATGTTAATAAACTAATGTTTATTAGGTATGGATACAGCACTTAAAAGTAGAATACCGTTTAGACATACCTTTAATTAAAACATTCCTTAAGGTACCTAACCACTTGATAATCAAAGAAATTACTTGACAGAAAGCTGAATTTCAAGTATAATATATTTAACATTTAAAGGAGATACATTTGAAATTCACAAAAAAAACCACGATAGAAGAATTAGTTAAAAGATTTACAGAGGTTGGTTACTACTTACCTTATCAACGCATTAAAAACCACGTTAAATACAGCGCCTACACAGAAGCAATAACCCAATTAAGGTCTAATGGTATTAGTAATACCAGAGATTACTTTGCATTACAGGTTGCCGTTTTAAAAGAACAAGAAAAAGAACTTTACTCAATGGCTGCACACTATGGGGAAGTGTAGTAATTTAACCATACTGCAAAGCCAACAAAAAACATTTCAAAAAGGTAAAGACGATAAAAGCACCGACACATTAATAACGGTTTTGCACCAGCCTATAGAAAATTTTATCGAAGATTTACCTGCATTATTTGAACACCTTTTTACACAACCATTCTTAGTTTTACTTCAATACCCTGCATTGCCAGCCCTAGCAAATAAAGAAATACAAAGAAGAAAAGCAACCCTATTAACTGATAATACTAGTTCAGATATTGGCGTTGTCGATATCGATAGCCTTGATGGTATTGGCAATACAGTTGAGGAGCAGGTAAACGATATTATTGACCGATATTTTCCAATTGAATGGAAGTTAGCTAAAAAAATAATTAAACCTAGTTCTTCGTATTACATGAAAGGAAAATCTAAGTTTCATGTATTTTTCCATTTAGATAGACCAGTTAAGCATGATAGTTGGAAGCAATATGTGAATGATGTTTTCACTCATCATGATAAAACCGTTTTATCAAATTCAGCTAGTTTGCTTTATACCGCAAAACCTCAAGGGAAGTTAACTAACGATGAATTTAAGTGCATTGCTATGGAGGGGGACACATTATCAGTTAACACTGATATATATGTCCCGAATCCAGCAATAACTATAAGTAATATTAAGGATATATCACACAATATAGAGGTAAAAAGCGATCAGATAACCAAGTCGATTATTGAACGAAAATTAAATGAATTGAATATGGATGAGGATAGCTACTCAAAATCATTTTGGATGTATCAACATATGATTGCAGAAGGGTACGACGCTAAAGTTTTAGCCCTACCAATGATAAACCAGATGAATTACAGACCTAGTAAAAAACACTACATAGAAACACAATATCAAGCAGCAATGGGGTATACAGCACAACGCTGCATAGACCACTTTGCATCCACACCTGAGTTAATCGAAGGTTATTTAGATATACCTGCGTTAGTGGAAAATGAATCAACAGAAACAAAAGTAACAATCAATGCTATCAAAGGTGTTACTGGTGTTGGTAAAACTCAAGCTATGAAGAAGTTTAGCTCTGGCTCATTCTTATGTATATCACCAACAAAATTATTAGTTGGTCAGAACGCGAAGGAATTTTATGCTCAAGCAGTCCACAGCGGTATTGAAGGGCTTAGTAAGCAAGTAGAATTCGATAGGGTATCAACAACCATACAAAGCCTACACAGGTTACTTAATCGTTCGCCATTGGGCTTTGATACTTTATTTATTGATGAAGCTGCACAGTCTATTTTGGCCGCTCTCACGACTAATGAAAATAATAAGGAAGATATTTTTATAGCCTTGAAAGCTCTATTTTATAGCTGTAAATACATTGTATTAGCAGACGCTGACTTAACATCAAATACAATAAGGGCGTATGAACTAGCTTTAGGGATAAAAATTGAAATAGGAAACAATATTCACGTAACCAAAAAAGACTTAGTTGAGAGAAAGGCTATTTTTCATGAAACAAGGAATGAAGTAATAGAGCAAATAATAGTCAGTTTAAAACAGGGAAGGCGTTGTCTTGCTATATCCGACAGGAAATCTAGCGTTCTAATATGTGAGGCTAATTTATCTCAACATTGTGATAAATCTTACTTTTTCACCGCAGACCAAGATGAAGAAGAAAGCCTACTTCAATTTAGAGGAAACCCTAAAGCATTTATTGAAGAGCAGAAACCGCAATTGCTATTTTGTAGTCCTTTATTAAGAAGTGGTGTTTCGTTTGTTGAGCAGTTTGATGATGTGTTTGTTATGGTCGATTGTGATGATTTCACCGCTAGAGATATTATTCAAATGCTATCGCGTGAAAGAAAGTGGTCTAACGCTCATATTTATACTAATAGAAAGAAAATTGAAATATCCACTGTAGGGGATAAAGGTGACGATTACTTACTTGCACTAAACATACTTGAGCAAGATAAACGAGAGCAACTATTAGTTCGGCCACTTGCAACCGCCTATAGATTGGATAGCCGGGGGTGTAATGTGAGTTTTATTACCAGTAATTCAGTAAACTTCAAAAAAATCGAAGTAGATGAGCCAAGTTATGTAGAAAAAGGGGCTGATGGAAGGAGTACATTTGAAGATTATGTACTGAGTATTATTTGTGAAGGTGAAAAAACTAGTAAGGTAAAAAACATTATTAACCATAGGGATCATCTTGAAAGGTTTGATGGCGCTATTGATGCTATAAAACGTCTTTTTAAAAGTCATAACTATATAGACTTTTATGATTACTGCCGCAGTAAAAGTCCTGCTTTGAAAACCTATCAATCCTTTTCAAGGTTCGATGGTTGCATGAAGCAATGGGGAATAGACGACGGGGATTTTTTTAAAGAATTAGCTGATAACAGTATTAGACGAAGTGATTTAAGAAAAAACAAAAGTTTAATAAAAAGAGTAATTGATGAGGCAGCGAAACCAAATAATGATGCTTATGATAGCGCATTAGGAAATATAAAGGTTTTAAGGGGATTAATGACTCATGTTGATACATTTAAAACAAACAACAGGGAGGAAATAGAAATGCTGTTAAAAACATTTTATGCGCGGTAAGTATTTAGGTATATATGAATATAGTGCAAGGAGTGAGTTATTAAGCTTTTTAAACATACTTTGGGTTTTAGATAAGAAACGCTTTTCTAGAGCCATGTTAATGAATGAGTTAGGTGTGTCTTACTCAATTGCTAGGGCATTTTCACAAGGAAAAAGTAAAAGTGCATATAGCTGTTACCGAAAATTATCTGATGCAGAGCCAAGAGTAATAGAAGCCATTTTAGAATTAGTGGCAGAAATAGAACAATCTGAAAGGGTTGATAAATTATTAAATAAGCCACTGGTTGAAGGTGGCATGTATAAAGGAGAATAAAAATGAAAATAGAACAATATCTCGATCTACTTATTGATGGTTATACGCCAGCAAATATAGTTAGAAATTTAGATTTAACAGAATATGATGTTATGGAGATGAAAGATAAAATAAACATTTGGCTAGGGGAATTACAACAAGAAGCCAATGCACGAGATAGCTATAAAAGGTTTTAAATAATATCGTTCAAACTGACCTTTTCGATTATAAATCACCTATTAAGTATTTTATGACCAATAAAAAAAGTAGACCAGTAATTATTTATACAATAGACTGTTATTATGATCAGTGTTTTGTGTTTGAATTAATATGTCTAATTATAAATTAGTTAAAAGTGATGCGGTTGAATGGTTAAAAACTCTTGAAGATGAATCGGTAGATCTTTTAATAACCGATCCGCCATACGAGTCATTAGAAAAACATCGCTCTAAAGGAACAACAACACGTTTAAAAATGAGCAAAGGCTCATCTAATCAATGGTTCGAGATTTTCCACAATGATAGATTCCCCGAGTTATTTGCCGAAATATATCGTGTTATGAAAAATAATACTCATTTTTATCTTTTCTGTGATCAAGAAACAATGTTTGTTGCTAAGCCTTTAGGTGAAAAAGCTGGTTTTAAATTTTGGAAGCCAATTGTTTGGGATAAAGAAAAAATAGGCATGGGGTATCATTACCGAGCACGTTATGAATTTATTTTGTTTTTTGAAAAAGGTAAAAAGAAACTTAATAATCTTGGTATTCCTGATATTTTATCATCTCCAAGAATCCGAGGTGGTTATCCGACTGAAAAACCAGTCGACATTTCTAAAATACTAATAGAGCAAAGCACTGTAGTTGGTGAAGTTATTGTTGATCCCTTCTTTGGTTCTGCTAGTGTAGGTGAAGCTGCATTAATTAGTGACCGAGACTTTAAAGGTTGTGATATTTTTGAAGAAGCCGTAGGTAATGCTAATAATAGATTATCAGTATTACCTAATGCTCAAGAATTGAAAGAAACAGAAATACTTTCTTTCAATGTTGATGAAAAAGAAAACAAAGAGGTAACCTGTCAAATTGATCTACAACTTGCATAAATAGGATTTGTTAATGAACGGAAATCAATACGCTCACTGGGTCGGTAATTATATTAAAGAAAATTTCTCAGATAGAGGAATTAAAGTTTATTCTGAGATATTCATGGGCAAAAGTATCATAGGAAAAAGAAGACGTGTAGATTTATTAGTCTTAGATGAGACCCAAAATAAAGCTATAGCTATTGAATGTAAATGCCAAAACGTATCTGGTACCGCAGATGAAAAGGTTCCATATACTTTAAATGATTCTGAGGCGATGCAAATGGATGCTTATGTCGTTTATGGAGGAGAAGGTTTTTCTAAAGGAATAACTCACATGCTTGAGGCAAGTGAGTTAGCTTGTTATGCAGTTCCACATGATAACGATGAAAATAACTTTGACCGAACAGCAAATACGAAAGAGTTAGATCAGATATTAGCAATGCAATTTTCTTGGTGGGATATATTTACCCAAGGTAAAACCCCTTTATAGTCTACATATTATGAACCTATACAAAAACTAATCTAAAAGACAGTTTCTTCTACAATTCTTAATGTCTGGAATGTGGTAATACCTGACCTTTTTTTTAGGTGTTTTTCTTTGGAAGCGCATTCAGCCTTCAGTTAAAAATAAGCAAGCTGGCGACACCCACCAATATATAATTTCAACTAATACTTCATAAATCAAACGTCCGTAGTGACAATTACGGACGTCCGTAGTAAATTGGAGTTTCTTTGAGAGGATTTTCTTAATTATTCAGTGATAGGTTGATAGGTATTTAACTATTTGAGAGCAGTGTATTAGTGATTAACATCTTGATATAGCATCAGAAAGTAAAAGAGCCACCCTAAGGTAGCTCTTTTCAAATTTGGTGCTCGCTGCGGGACTCGAACCTGCGACACCTTGCATGTCATGCAAGTACTCTAACCAACTGAGCTAAGCGAGCAAAGAAGAGTGCATTTTACTGATAATTCACTTAGGTGCAAGTGCTTTCAATTAAATAAGTGATAATTATGCACAAACTTGCTTTGTTTGCTTATTTTAACAGCA
>Ga0209826_1003098_pt1 | contig 10648 bp, 8 predicted proteins | sample GOMGulsemesocosm_5_FD_184637 | JGI IMG/M metagenome (GOLD analysis project Ga0209826, IMG submission 184637) | Methane-oxidizing microbial communities from mesocosms in the Gulf of Mexico - GOM15C Gulf of Mexico (SPAdes) (version 2) | ecosystem: Environmental > Aquatic > Marine > Cold seeps...
TGAAGCTTTTTCTAAAATTCATAACGCAAATGAAGTGACAACTCAAGAACTAGTTGAAGCCATTGCTATTGCACAAGCTGCATTAAAAGAAGCAAATGAAGCATATGAAGCAAGTTTTGAAAACGTATCAAAAGAAGAAAAGGTTCTTGAATTGGTTTCATTTTCAGTTGATGAATCAGTTATCTCTTATGTAAGAGATAATTACACTACTCAAATTAGTGAGGCCATTAAAAAATTGGCAAAAAGTGAGAGAGCAACAGAATTAAAAGATATCTCAAAAGTCATTCAAGTAGATGAGTATAGCACTGAGAAAGAGTTGGAATTGTCAACAGTTTACGAGGCCGTTTCTGTTGTAAAAAGAGAGCTGGTTAGAAGTATGATTGTTAAAGATAAAGTTCGTGCAGATGGAAGAGGCCTAAAAACGGTTCGACCAATTACAATTGATACGAATATTTTACCCTCAGCTCATAGTTCTTGTCTTTTCACTAGAGGAGAAACACAAGCACTTGTTGTTGGAACTTTAACAGATGCAAAAAATGGACAAATGGTTGAAATTTTAACAGAAAGATCTGCATCAACTGAGAATTTCATTGTTCACTATAATTTTCCAGGTTTTAGTGTAGGTGAAGCAAAACCTATGTTTGGTGTTGGAAGAAGAGAACTAGGACATGGTAATCTTGCTAAAAAGGCATTAGAGTCATCAATAGACAAAGATTTTAGCGATACGATCAGATTGGTATCGGAAATCCTAGAATCAAATGGTTCATCTTCAATGGCCACTGTTTGTGGTGGTTCTCTTGCATTAAAAGCAGCGGGTGTACCTATTTCTAATCTTGTTGCAGGTGTAGCAATGGGTATGGTTGTTGAAGGTGATGAATATTCAATTCTTACAGATATCATGGGCCTAGAAGATCATGATGGAGATATGGATTTTAAAGTTGCAGGTACTAAAGATGGAATTACAGCTCTACAAATGGATATTAAATTAGGTGGAATTGAACTTAAAGTTCTAGAAGAAGCACTTACACAAGCTAATGAGGGTAAAAATCATATATTAGGATTAATGGAAGAGGCTGCTGAAAATATAGTACCAAGTGAGGCTTTACCTTTAATTGAGCAATTTGCCATTGATGCAAGTAAAATAATGGTTGTTATTGGTAGAGCAGGGGCAACCATTAAAGGTATCATTGAAAAATTCGATGTTGGTATTGACTTAGACAGAGATAGTGGTACAGTAAAAGTTAGTGGTGATAATAAACAAAATGTCTTAGATGCTTGTGCTCATATCAAATCTATTACAGATAATGCACCTGCTGGTGGTGGAAGAAGACCATCTAAAAACATTGATTTTGAGAAAACTTATGAAGTGGACGAAGTTTTAACAGGTAAAGTTGAAAGAATTGTTGACTTTGGAGCCTTTGTAGTATTACCTAAAGGTGGAGAAGGATTACTTCATATTTCAAAGATATCTAAACAAAGAGTTAATAAAGTAGCTGATGTTTTAAGTGTCGGTCAAGAGGTTGAACTTAAGGTCCTTAAAGTAAGCAAAGACCGTATAGAATTGGCTTCATCAAGTTTATAATTTTTATAATAGTTTAATGCTTCTTTCGTTAATATAGAGGTAATTAAATAAATAATTAAAAAATAATAATAATTACAAGGGGTTTTTATGGCGAAGTTATTGATTGTAGACGATTCAACAATGTTGAGAGATATGTTAAATTATGCTCTCAACGAGGGTGGTTATAATGACGTTGTTGAAGCTGTAGATGGTGTAGATGGTCTTGAAAAAGCAAAGAACACTACATTTGATTTAATAATTACAGATGTCAATATGCCAAATATGGATGGTCTTACCTTAATCGGTGAGTTAAGAAAAGTTCCAGCTTACAGTGCTCGACCAATTTTAGTTTTAACAACTGAAAGAAGTGACGAGATGAAAGCAAAAGGGAAAGCAGCAGGAGCTACTGGTTGGATTGTTAAACCATTTGTTCCAGACCAATTACTAAAAGCAGTAAATATAGTACTAAGTAGATAATTAATAATTTTTAACATAAAGGTGTAGTCATGGCAGGTTTTGATATATCTAAATATAGAGAAATGTTTGTAGAAGAAGCTGAAGAATTATTTGAATCAGCAGATAATCTTTTATTAGAAGCAGAAAATACTGAGACTCTATCTGATGAACAGATGGGACAACTTTTTAGAGATGTACATACTTTAAAAGGAAGTGGTGCATCTGTTGAGCTTGCATTATTTGCAGAATTCACCCATGATGTTGAAAATCTAATGGATAAATTAAGAAATCATGATATTGAGTTTATTCCAGAAATGGTGGAAACTCTTATCGATGGTTTGGATGTAATGAAAGAACTATTAGAGCTTGAAGTAGCAGAAGAACTAACACGTGATACCTTTACTCAAATGACCACAGAGTTACTTGTTGACCTGAGAGCCTATATAAATGGGGAATCTGTTGTTTCAAGTAAAAAAGAAGCTGCAGTACCTGTTGAAACTGAAACTTCTACAGAGAAAAAAGCATTTGATAACTTCAATCAAATATCCTCTGATACAGATTCTAATTCTTTTGGATTTTATGATGATGATTTAGAGAAGAAAAAGAGCAGTAACTCTTATGGCTTTTTTGCCGATGATCAAAATATAATGGAAAACGATGATAGTGAGGCTTTTGGATTTTTTGATGACCAACTCCAAGAAGCGGCTAAAGTTGCTCCTGATTTACCAATCAGAGATTATGAAGAAAATGATGATTTTGGTTTCTTTGATGATATGCCTGATATCACACCAGAATCTACATCTGATCAACCAATTACGTCTGAGGTAGCTAATCAACCAGTTGTGCAAGAAGTTAAACAAGAAGCTCCTACTCAAGCTCCAACTCCTGTTGCTCCTGTTAAAAAATCCGTTCGAAAACCAAAAGAAGAAAAAGCAACGTCGAAAAAATCAGCTGCAACCAATAACATTAGGGTAAATCTTGATAAAATTGATTTGTTGATGAACAATGTTGGAGATTTAGTTATTACTAACGCTATGTTAACCCAATTTACAACAACTATTGAAGACAATAAAGTAAGAAGTTCAGTACTTGAACGTCTTGAATTACTAGAGCGACATATTAGGGATATGCAAGATTCTATTATGAGTATCAGAATGGTACCAATGGAATCAATTTATTCAAAATTTCCAAAAGTTGTCCGAGATATTTCTAAAAAACTTGGCAAAAAAATTGACTTTAAACATTATGGAGATAATGTTGAAATTGATAAAGCAATGATTGAGGGTTTAACTGATCCTTTAATGCATATTGTTAGAAACTCGCTTGATCACGGTCTCGAAACGCCTGAAGATAGAGTTAGAACGGGTAAGGATGAAACTGGATCTATTACTATGTCGGCTGAACAAGCCAATGGACAGATGATTATCACTATTAAAGATGATGGTGCAGGAATTGACACAGATAAAGTACTTGCTAAATGTATTAATAATGGTAGTATTGATGAAAATCAAGCTGCACAAATGACTGATAACGACAAAGCAATGTTAATATTTGGAGCAGGTGTTAGTACAGCCGATGCGGTTACAGATATATCTGGTCGTGGAGTAGGGATGGATGTTGTAAAAACAAATATTCATAAACTCGGTGGTGCTATTAAACTTGATACTGGATTAGGTATAGGAACTACAATCACTATCATGCTTCCTTTAACTCTTGCAATTCTTGATGGATTGGATATCGCAGTTGGAGAGCAAAAATATATTTTACCGTTAAGTGCAATTGTAGAATCACTTCAACCAACTCATGAAATGATTAAAAAAATTGGAGATGGTACTCAAGATTTATTAATGCTAAGAGAAGAATTCATTCCTGTTGTCAGAATACATCAATTATTTGGAGTAGAACCTAAACATATGGAACTTGAAAAAGGAATGTTAATTGTTGTAAAATCTGGTAATTCAAAGATTGCTATATTTATTGATGAGTTTTTACATCAACATCAAGTAGTTGTAAAACCTTTGGATAAAAACTTCAGAAGTGTTGAAGGTGTTGGTGCTGCAACGGTAAGAGGTGATGGAAGTATTGGACTTATTCTTGATATCTTAGGTATTATAGAAGCACAAAAGAAAATTGATCGGAATATGCTAGCGACTAAAAACGCATCTTAATATGGAAGACACAGAAAAGTTACATAAAAAAGTAAAAGATATTCTTTATTCTCTGACAGGAATTACTCTTTCAGAGAATAAAGACATCATGATCGCTAATAGACTTCATAAACTACGACGAGACACAAAATTCAAAGGTGATATTGACGACTTATTAAAGTCTATTCAAAATGAAGAGAGTTTTGTTACAGAATTTATAAATTCGTTTACAACCAACAAAACTCATTTTTTTAGAGAAGATTTTCATTTTGAAGATCTTAGAGATAGAGTATTACCTGATTTTACGAAATCAGGACAAGATATAAAAATGTATTGTTCCGCTTCGTCAACTGGTGAGGAACCATATTCAATGGCTATGACTATTTTAGAAGCCAATACTTTATATAATAGTAGGATTAAATCTTCAATTATAGCAACAGATATTGATACTAAAGTGCTTCAATATGCTGCTGATGGCATATATAGGTTTTCTAAAAGTTCAAAAGAGTTTCCAGATTGGATTAGTCCTCAAAAATACTTTAAAAAAAGAGTTAAGAAAGGTATTGCTTCTGAAGAAATTTTGATAAAAGTTAAAGATGATTTAAAAAGAATGGTAACTTTTCAAGTAATGAATCTAAGCGATTCAGCTTATCCATTTCAAAATCACCAGTTTGATGTAGTGTTTTGTAGAAACGTTTTAATTTACTTTTCTGCTAAGGATCAAAATATTATATTAAAAAAACTTTTCAAACACTTAAAAATTGGTGGTACTCTATATATAGGACATTCCGAAAACCCTCATGAGCTAATTAATTATGTGCAAAGGGTGGGACAAAATATTTTTGTAAAAGTTAAGGATTTTAATTGATTATTATAGGACACAAAGACGGAAGAATTGAAAAAGCATCTAATGCAAGATTTAACCAAAAAATTAAAGGCTATAATGCTCATACAATTATTGGTGGTGAATTTGCAGTGGGTCGTGATGAAGAGCAAATCGCATTTAAAACACTTCTTGGTTCTTGTGTCGCCATAATGTTTTACGATACAAAAACAAAAATCAAAGGTATGAACCACTTTTTATTACCCACAACTCAAAATTCAAATGAAGATATGAAATATGGTCTATATTCTGTTGAGGCCATGTTGAATGAAATGTATAAACTTGGATGTAACAAAACTACTATGGTTGCTAAAATTTCTGGTGGTGCTGATATTATGTCATTAAATATTTCTATGGCAAACAGTATTGGTCATAGAAATGTTGAATTTGCAAAAGATTTTTGTAAAATGGAAGGATTCAAACTTTTATCTGAACACACACGTGGGGAACATGGACGACTTATTTTACTAACCAACGAGTTTGACACCTTTATTAAAGTAACTCAAAAAAGTGAAACTGATTCTAAAATTCTTGGTGAAGAAAAAGCACTTCAAAAAGAAATTACAAAAGAACCAGTTATCAAAGAATACGCGGGTGGTGTTGATTTATTTGGTGCAGATGATCAACCAGAAGAACAAATGGAAATTGATTTATTTTAAAGGTTATTTAATTATATGTATACAGTATTAGTAATTGACGATTCACTTTCAATGAGAAGAATATTAAAAGATATGATTAGTAGTATTGACGAATTTGAGGTTATTGCTGAAGCTGTTGATGCCTTTGATGCCAGAGAAAAAATAAAACAATATGAACCTGATATTGTTACTATAGATATAAATATGCCTAAAATGGATGGTGTGACTTTCTTAAGAAATCTTATGCGATTACATCCAATGCCTGCAGTTGTTGTTTCAGGTGAGGGCGTTAGGGGAAATGATATTTTCGATGATGGGGCAGTGGGGTTCATACCAAAACCTGAAAACAATGAACCCATGTCTTCTTTTCAAGCTAGAATAAAAGATACTATGTTAAATTTAACATTCTTGTTAAAAAGATATACTCTAAAAAAACCCAAACCATTAATAAAACCCAAAAAATCAGCTACTTTATCTCATGAGGTTGAACTCCGAAATCATCCTGATGTTGTACTTCCAAGTAGCCCAGCTTTTATGCCTGGAAAGAAAGTTGTTGCTATTGGCTCATCAACGGGTGGGGTAGAGTCATTACTAAATGTTTTTAAAAGACTTCCTGATAATTTACCACCCATAATTATTACACAACATATTCCCTATGGATTTTCAAACTCCTTTGCACATCGATTAAATGACAATTCAAAAGTGAATGTCTGTGAAGCAAAAGATGGAATGATTCTGGAAAAGTCTCATGCTTATTTATCACCTGGAAATATGCATTTAACCATTGAAAAACAAAGAGATGGTTCTTATATTACCAAACTATTGGATACGGTGAAAGTTAGCCGCCATAAACCAAGTGTTGATGTCATGTTTAGAAGTGTTAATAATAATGTTGGTGCAAGTGCAATGGCAGTTATGATGACAGGTATGGGTGATGATGGTTCTATTGGGATGAAAGAATTATTTGACAATGGAGCATATACTGTTGCTCAAAATGAAGAAAGCTGTGTTGTTTTTGGAATGCCAGCTAAAGCCATTGATGCAGGTGCAGTTAAGGATATCATTCATTTAGACGATATTGCAGAATATATCACAAACTTTTCAAAAGGCAAAAGAAAGTAACAAAGTTTATTTTTTGCCTAACTCTCACTTATTACAGTTTTTAGTGTTATTTTCATTTACTTATAAGATTTACCCAATACTAAGATTATTTGGTTAAAATATAAATTAGTTTGGAAATTATAGTTTCCAATACTAAATGCTATTATAAAGTAAATACTATGAGATATCCAATAGATTGTGAAAATACCTTTAATAAAACATTTATATTTTGGCTTACAAGATTTATACGTAATAAAATTACTAGTCTTTCTAATCGTCAGGTAACTAACAAAGAAAGATTAGCACAAATTATTAAGCAACTTGTACTTGGTTTTGATAATATTGCTGAATTAAAATTACTTATCAAAGAAGTAAGAAATATAGGAATTAATAGTATTCATGTTTATTACGTACCACTAGAGAAACTATTTATCTTTCTAGACTCATATGGTGCAGCATCCATGAAGGAAATAGATGAAGAATTACTCAGTGATTTCTTAGCTTCACAAACAAGTAATCTCTCTGATGCCACAAAAAAGAACTATCGTATAGCCTTAACTACCTTTTTCTCTTATATAGACAAACAAAATGAAGAAAATAATGGCAATGCATATCGCTATGGAATTGAACTTAAAAACTGGGGTGGTTTAGGAGGAAAAAGTGGGCAGAAACTCCCCTCTTACATGCATAAAGAAGAGGTTCTTAAATTTATAAAAGCAATTGATGATTATCCATTTAGCGAAAAAATTGCTCACAGAAACAGATTGATAATAAAAATTATTCTATATACTGGCATTAGAGTAAGTGAAGCTTTAAATATCACAATGAAAGATTTTGTCAGAGATGAGGATTCTTATATTATTCAAGTACGTGGGAAAGGAAATAAACCCCGTATTGTCATGATTAAAGAACATATAATCAAAGGAAATCTTTTTAATTGGCTTGAGACTAGAACATTTAACGACAAGTTATTGGTATACAATCAAAAAGGAAATGTGTTAACTCAGGCATATATAAGTAGGTTGGTTGAGCAAATATTGTTAAGTGTTAATATTAGAAAAGAAAAAAATGGGGCTCATATGTTAAGGCATACCTTCGCAACCCTACTTTACCAGAAAAACAAAGATCTTATTTTAGTACAAGAATCATTGGGACATGCAGATATTAATACTTCACGTATTTATACTCATTTTGACAAGGATAGATTGAAAAAAACAACAGACATATTTTAGGTTATTTGTATATTGTTTATATACCTATAATTAGTATACACTACCAGAGGGATCCAGTTTCATAATCATCTTCAGATATTTCGATTTCTAGAAAAATGTCTTCATTATAATCTATATAAATATTATAATCGCTAATATTTATACTGTTTTCGATATTTCTTCTGTTTAAGTAAAACCCGTTACCTGCATCATTTATACTTGAATAATCACATAAATCAGATAAATAATATTCAACCATAGATGGTGCCATGTTATTAATGGCATCACCTAAGGAGTTAAAGTCTTTAACTCCAAAAGTATTATATAAAGTTTCTTTATTTAGAAGTGTTATCATTAGTACTTATTTATTGAAACCATTCAATAATGACGCCATTCTGTTTAGATCAATTTTATTGTCAGAATTGTTTTCTGGTTCTTTTTTATCCTCAGCAAGTAAAGAAGTGACTTCTTCTTCAAGGTTAGCTTGAGATTCTAAGAGGGGTTCTTTTTCTATAACTGCATTAGGTACTTCTTCTTTTTTTTCATAACTAGGAACTGCAACTTCATTTGAAAGCAATAATTCAATTTTATCCAACATGTTGTACATACTGTTATTTTGTTCTTCAGAATTGTCACTCAAAGTTGTAAGATTATCTTGAAGACTATTTTTTTCTTGCTCAACTTTAGTTTTTTCTTCTTCTAATTTATTTTTTTCTTCTTGAACATTGGCTTTTTCTTCTTTTAATTGAGTAATAACAACTTCAAGTTTGTTATTTTCTCCTTGTAACTCTTCATATGCTGTTATTAATGTATTTAAAGCTTCACTTAGTTTATTGATCGTTTCAGTTGCACTACTCATAAAAATTCCTTGATTATATTAAAATTAATCCGTATTATACCAAATTTAGCTGATAATTCCATCAATTTTAAGTAAAGAATCAACACTTGGATTTCTATTTGTTAGCTCAAAAAACAACTTATCCATATCTACTGAACCACCCTTCCCTAAGATTAAGTTTTTATACTTAAGCGCCAAGTCTTTATTGAAGACATGAGAATCTATAAATAGATAAAAGGCATCGGCACTCAACACTTCTGCCCACTTGTAACTATAGTATCCAGCGCTATATCCTCCTGAGAAAATATGGGCAAATCCATTTTGAAATTTATTGTACTTTGGTGGTTTAATAACACTTACTTGCTCACGAACTTCATCAATTAGGTTTTGCACATCATCTTGCGTTTCATATAATTTCTGATACAGTTTAAAGTCAAATAGTGCAAATTCTACTTGTCTTACAAGTGCCAAAGAAGATTGGAAGTTCTTTGCCTTAATGAGTCTATCAATTGCAGTATCGCTTAAAACTTCCCCTGTTTCATGGTGTTTGGCAAATAACTTCAATACTTCTTTATCATAAGCAAAATATTCCAAAAATTGCGATGGGAACTCAACAACATCCCACGCAACTCCACTTATACCACTTACAAAGGGTTCACAAACTTTGCTTAATAAATGATGTAAAGCATGACCCATTTCGTGGAAAAGAGTAACTACATCATCGTGTCTTAGTAAAGAAGGGTTTGTAGATGTTGAGGGAGGAAAGTTACATACAATATAAGCTGTTGGCAAAAGCTCTTTACCATCTACGTTTATATAATGAGTATGCCAGTTATTCATCCATGCACCACCACGTTTATCTTTTCTACTTTCTAAATCAATATAAATTCGCGAAATGGTTTGATTGTTTTCCAAAATATCATAAACTTTTACTTTATCGTCCCAAGAGGAAACTTCTTTTTGAACAAATTTTATATTAAAAATCTTATATAAAAAGTCGAAAAAACCATTTAAAACTGAGTTCTGTTCAAAATAAGGACGATAATATTCTGCGTCAATATCATACTTTTCTTTTTTAAGTTTCTCACTATAATAAGCCAAATCATAGTTTTGACAATCATTTAATCTGTCCATGTCTAAAGCTAGTTTTTGCACTTCTTCCAATTCTTTTTTCGCACCATCTTTTCCTTTAAGTGCCAATTCTTCTAAAAAGGAAACGACATCATTTTCATTTTTAGCCATTTTTGTTGATATTGAATACTGGGCATAACTATCAAACCCTAGAATATTTGATCTCTCAAATTTCAATTTTAGAATTTCATTGATGATATCAGCATTTTTAGGTGCTCTAGTACAATAAGCTTTATATATTTCCTCTCTTCTCTCTCTTGAGCTTCCATAAGTAATATATGCTATATATGAAGGCATTTGTAAAGTAAACTTATATTTGGTCTTTCCCTTATCTTCAAATTTAGCTAATTCCAAATCACTTTTTGGTATTTCACTAACATCTTCAAAATTATCAATAATCATTTCAAAAGCATTGGTACTGTCAAGTAGATTTTGTGAAAATTTATGACTTAATTCACTCAATTTTAGATTTATATCTTTAAGTCTATTTTTTTTATCTAAATCAAGACCACAACCACCTAATTTAAAATCTCTATTTTCATTCTCTACAACCTTGTACTGTGTAGCATTTAATAGTCTTTTATCATTATACTGTATATCATTAAAACTATATTTACTATTTACACCAAAACCAGCAGTATTAATGCCCTCATTACCTTCGTTATTGGACATAAAATCAAGC
>Ga0209826_1003099_pt1 | contig 10648 bp, 8 predicted proteins | sample GOMGulsemesocosm_5_FD_184637 | JGI IMG/M metagenome (GOLD analysis project Ga0209826, IMG submission 184637) | Methane-oxidizing microbial communities from mesocosms in the Gulf of Mexico - GOM15C Gulf of Mexico (SPAdes) (version 2) | ecosystem: Environmental > Aquatic > Marine > Cold seeps...
TATTTTTCATCTGTCGTCAGTGTTTTTATTTTGGCTTCAATACGAAATAATTTTTGAATGTAAGACAGCGCTTGCTCAGGTTTACCCGAGGTACCTTTGGGCTGCGCATCACTGGCTTCTTTAAAGTAACGTCTGGCATGTGCCCAACAACCTAAGTGCGTTAAGTCATTGGTTTTAGCGACAGCGTCGTAAACGGCATAACCATCGGTCATTAACGTACCGCTAAAGTCACCTAACATCAGCTCGGCCACGCTAGTTTCTCTGGTGGGACTGTAATGAAATAACACCATGCCAGCGCTAGCGGCATAGCGATTATGCACTTCAAGGTTGAATCTGCCTATTAATTAATACTTTTACTTAGATAGTGAGACTTAGATTTCCTGATTGACAGGACACTTAGAAATTAATTGAAAACCTACCTAAAGTTTACAAAAACTCAAGGTACGATATAACCAATATTTATGTATAAAAAACCCACAAACTTTACATTAAGATTGTGGGGTTTAAAATTACAACTCTATGTTCTATTTATATTTATATTTATATTTTCAACAGAAAACTTAACAAAACTGGTCTAGGGTACGTTTCCTAAAATGGAATATCATCATCAAAATCAATTGATGGTTCTTGTGGGTTTACTTTAGTGGCAGGCTGTTGTGCAGGTTGTTGGGGAGTAAATCCACCTTGCTGCTGATTATTTTGTGCATAACCACCTTGCTGAGGAGCTTGTTGTTGCCCTTGAGGAGCAAAGCTAGCTTGTGGTTGCGCAGCTTGTTGCTGACCTTGCTGATTTTGCTGACCTTGAGGAGAAAACCCGTTATTTTGTTGTTGTCCAAAACCACCTTGAGGCTGTTGATTTTGTTGTTGTCCAAAACCACCTTGCTGACCTGATGATTTACTATCTAACATTTGCATTACACCATTAAAACCTTGTAGAACGATTTCGGTAGTGTATTGATCTTGCCCTTGCTGATTGGTCCACTTACGTGTTTGTAATGAACCTTCAAGATAGACTTTAGATCCTTTTTTCAAGTATTCACCTGCAATTTCAGCTAATTTGCCGAACATGACTACGCGGTGCCATTCAGTTTTTTCTTTTTGCTCGCCCGTTTGCTTATCTTTCCATGAATCTGAAGTCGCCACTGTAATATTAGCAACTGCGTTGCCATTTGGCATAAAACGTACCTCAGGATCTTTACCTAAGTTACCAACAATAATTACTTTATTTACACCTGCCATGAAAAATCCTATTGATTGAACGCAAAAATCAGTATTATTTATAGATAACTTTATATATAAATATTTACCTATAAATCGCGCTGATTTATGTTATACCAATATCTGTAAATAGGTATTCACTTACTTACAATGATTGGTATTATTGAATGGGTATTGTTAAACATGTTATTTAACTTTTTTAATGACACAATTCTATAATTAATAGTGATAATTTTCACTGTTTTTTTACCACTAGGCTTCAATTAATAAGTGTATGGCCATATAAAATTAAAAGGAGCTTCACCATAATCACTTGTAATAACATATTATCTATACCTTTTGTAGTTCTGATGTTTGCCTTAATAACAGGCGCTACATCAAGCGTTACCTATGCTCAATCAACCAAATCAGCTCAAACAGCTCAAACAGGTAACTGCTCAAACGAGCCACAAACCGTTACTTTCAATTCTCACACTATTTTTGATGAATCTGAAAAAGGTATTATTTTCTTGCATCGTTGGGCAAATGCCATACACATTGATACCAAAATATTAACACTTGAAAATGAATCTGCATTTTTTTTAGATAAGTGTAATAAAAACAATGCAGATTTAGCCGAGTTAGAGCGTCATTTACGGAGTCAAAAATATCTTCGAGATGCCAAGGTCACTGGCGACAAAATGATGAAAAAAATAACGGTTACTACATGGGATAATTGGTCTTTAATGCCAACCATTAGTTTTGGTCGTCAAGGAGGAGAAAGCAAATATAGCTTTGGTATTAAAGAGCGTAACTTTCTTGGTTTAGGGATAGATGCAGAAGTTGAATCATACAAAAACTCTCAGCGTGCAGGTTATAAAATAAGAACATCTATTCCTTTGTTTTCTCGGCAAAACATTGAGTTGAGGCTACGCTTTGCTGATAACGATGATGGTACGCAAACTTCTTTATACTTACAAAAACACTTTGCTGGTTTTAATACTAAGACAGCTTACAATTTAGGCTTTAATGAAGAATTACGTAACGATACTATATTTCAAAATAATATAGAGCAGTCTATATACAGCCACAAAATAAGTGTTAAAACGTTAGATTATGCTTGGTTAGGTTTCAATAATGAAAAAAACTTACTCCGATATAACTTAGGCTTAAGTCAAGATTATGACAAATTCACCACTGCAGTAGCACTTTATAACTACTCGCAGCATAACAACGACTCACCGCAAGTTTTACCCAATGATAGAGAGTTTATTTACCCTTGGTTTGGCCTTGATTATATAGAAAAAGATTTCAAGAAAATGACTAATATTCATCTTATTACACAAATCGAAGATTTTAATCACGGTTGGCAATTTAATGGTCGTTTAGGGCTGAGTGACGGCAGCAAAGAGAATTCTGCTTGGGCATTGCTTTTCGCAACAATAAATAAAGGCTTTGAGCTACATCAAAATGCTTTATTACTTATGAATATTAGTTTTGAGGGCGATATTTACCAAGATAATGAACAGCGATTTTTATTGTCGCTAAATAGTGAGTATTTTTACCGTTTTACTAAAGGATGGGGGCTTTACTTAAGTAATATCAACATCATTAGTCACCATCAATACTTAGATCAACCTGTCACTATTGGTGGAGACACAGGTTTACGTGGTTTTCCATTGCAATACCAACATGGTGAACATAGTGCAAAATTTACCAGTGAAATACGTTATTATCCTGAAATTAATTTATTCAAATTATTTGATTTAGCGGGTGCTACTTTTGTTGATGTTGGTAGAGCTTTTGGTAACTCCCCTGCTATTAATGTAGAAAAGAGCTGGTTATATTCTGTTGGTATTGGCGCTAGGTTGTATTCACCTCATTCAGGGGGAAACAATCAAGTGATCCATATCGACTTTGCTTTTCCACAAACAAATAATCCTGATTTAAATAAGTTTGAAATCAGGATTGAAGCTAAGCACTCTTTTTAACTTATACCCATGGCAGTAAGTTAGTGATCACAAAAATCGCTTTAAAATACGATCAATTTGGGCAAATCGAATCTTTTTAAGTAACTTTTGTGGTTTCGCTGGATAGTCTTTAATACTATCAAGTTCATTGTAATGATTAACTTGTTTAGTATGCTGCATAATACCCATTAGCTCAGGAGTCACTTTTTTCATCAATGATTTTGACGGATCATCCAATAACAAGCCATTTTCTAAGTCTAGCGTCCAAGCCCGAGGGTTTAGGTTACTACCCGTTAGGAGGTGGTAACGCTCATCGCTGATAAGTCCTTTTAAATGAAAACTATTACCCTCATGCTTCCACAAATGCACTGTTAACAACTCTTGATCAATAAAATGTTGATAGCGCTTAACAAAACGTTTTAATAAAATTTCATAAATATAAGGCACAATACCAATAAAGCTAAAGGCATTCTCATCTTTAATAAAAAAGTCGTTAGCCGTTTTATCACCAATAATTAAGGTGGTTTTCACTCCCCGTTTGAGAGCGCTAACAACATCTTTTGCCAGAGCAGGCGGTAAATTAAAGTAAGGCGTAAATATTAATAGCTGTTGTTGAGTATTCTTAATCGTTTGTCTAATCACACGGTTAAGCTGATTTTTTCTTCGTCCATAACCAATAAATGGCATGACGGTAATAGGTTGATCAACAACTGCTGAGTGTTTGTTACTATCAAACTCTACAACACTATAAGAATAAGGCGTTTTTTTAAGCTTGCTCTTTAAAGCAATAATATTCCGTTTTTGTTGACGTTTATTGGGTAATTTATCAATATTGAGTAAAGGAGCATACGTTGAGTTAATAAAAACGTCATCTAAATATTGACAAAAACTATTGGCCAATAAGGTATTACTAATTTGGTAATATCGATCTAAACGGTAACGCGATCCTTGCTGCATATAAATATCATTAATACTGGCACCGGTATAAAACAACAAATCATCAAACACCATACCTTTTAAATGTAAAACACCAAAAAGCTCTTTTCGCTTAACTGCTACGCCATAAATATTAACTTGCTCAGGGTATTGTTTGGCAAGTGCTAAATAGAGTGCACGGTTACCTAAACTTTCTTTATCACCAATTAAGCCACGTTGACCGCGATGGTAATCCACAAACACATTAATTTTTAACGTTGGATTATTTGATTTAGCCTGATATAAAGCGTGTAGAACCTCTCTACCTGCATCATCATCTTGCAAATAAAGCGCGGTAATATAAATGCGTTGAGTTGCATTAGCAATTAATGATAGTAATTGCTGTTTATATTGTTTTGGAGAGGAAAATACTTCAATGTCAGTGTTGCTAACGACGATTTTATTCATTTACTACTTTACGAATAGGCGATAATAAGGCTGAGTATAGCAAGTTTATTAACTTGATACAGTAGCCTTTTTACCCTCACTTTTTTACAAGACTAGATCGTCATCGCTAATTCAGCGGCTTGACGTATGGCACGTTTGGCATCTAACTCAGCAGCAATGCTAGCACCACCAATTAAATGTACAACCATCCCACCATGTTCAAGTGCTTGTTTTAAATCTTGATTAGACTCCTGACCTGCACAAATAATAACATTGTCAACATCAAGCAATTGCTCTTTACCATTAATTTCAATTAATAAACCATCATCGGTAATAGATTTGTAAGTAACACCAGAAACCATATTAACGCCATATTTAGTTAAATTGGCTCTATGTACCCAACCAGATGTTTTACCTAAACCTTTACCGACTTTTGAGGGTTTACGTTGTAGTAAAGTGATTTCACGATGACTTGCGACTTTTTCAAATAATTTTTCATTATTTAATGCACCTGATTTTTGATAGCTTTTATCAACTCCCCAGTTATTCAACCATGCATCAACATCTGTAGTTAATGAGCCACGAGAAGCGGTATCGTTATTTTTTAGGTGATTAGTTTCTGCAAGGTTTTCTGCAAAGCTTTCTGCAAGGTAAGTCGCAACATCAAAACCAATACCACCAGCGCCAATAATTGCCACTTTTTTACCCACTGGTTTTTTATCGCCTAATACTTGTAAATAACTTAATACTTTAGGGTGTTCTATACCTTCAATGGTGAGTTTTCTCGGTTTAATTCCAGTCGCTAGAATTACCTCGTCAAAACCTGCTGCTAATAAACTTTCAGCACTTTGCTCATTATTCAAATGTACTGGAATATTATGCAATGCTAATTGTTTATTGTAATAGCGTAGGGTTTCATAAAATTCTTCTTTACCGGGCACTTGTTTGGCAAAATTGAATTGACCACCAATTTCATCCATTTTGTCAAATAATGCTACTTTATGGCCGCGTTCATTGGCGTAAACACTAAAAGCAAGTCCTGCGGGGCCTGCACCAATAACGGCTAATTTTTTGACTTTTTCTGCTTTGCTAAAGTTTAGTTCGGTTTCATAACATGCTCTTGGGTTAACTAAACAAGAAGCGCGTTTTTGTTGAAAAATATGATCTAAACAAGCTTGATTACAACCAATACAGGTATTAATTTCATCAGATTTATTCGCTGCGGCTTTATTAACAAAATTGGCATCGGCTAAAAAAGGTCTTGACATAGAAACCATATCCGCTTGTCCAGTTGCTAAAATATTCTCAGCTACCTCAGGCGTGTTAATGCGGTTTGTGGTAATCAGCGGAATAGACACTTCTTTTTTCATTCGCTCAGTTATCCAAGTAAATGCAGCTCGGGGGACAGAGGTCACTATGGTGGGTACTCGCGCTTCATGCCAACCAATACCAGTATTGATTAAAGTAGCACCCGCTTTTTCAATGGCTTTTGCCATAATAACGACTTCATCCCAACTATTACCTCCTTCAACTAAGTCCAACATAGACAAGCGAAAAATAATAATAAAGTTAGTACCCACTTTCGCTCGAACTGCCTTAACGGTGTCAATAGCTATGCGCATACGATTTTCAATGCCGCCACCCCACTCATCATCTCGTTGATTAGTACGAAGGCAAGCAAACTGATTAATCAAATAACCTTCACTACCCATAATTTCTACGCCATCATAACCCGCATTTACAGCTAAACTAGCCGAGTGCGCATAATCCTTAATAGTGTCTTTAATTTGTTTAGTCGACATAGCTTTTGGGGTAAAAGGCGTAATGGGTGATTTAATTTTACTTGGTGCAACACTAAAAGGGTGAAAAGCATAACGACCCGTGTGCAATAACTGCAAACATATTTTTGTTGGGTATTTATGTACTACGGCTGTCACTTGTTTATGCTTATCCACATGCCAAAAATGACTTAACTCACTCGCAAAAGGTTCCATTCTGCCGCGTTTATTGGGGCTAATACCTCCGGTAACAATCATACCAACACCGCCTTTTGCCCTTTCTTCATAAAAAGCAGCTAACTTTTCAAAGCCACCTTTTTCTTCTTCAAGCCCTGTGTGCATAGATCCCATCAATATACGATTAGCTAATTGGGTAAAACCTAAATCTAATGGTGTAAATAAATGCGGGAAAGGCTTGGTTGTTGAGGGTGCTGGTGAAGTTTCAGCTATGTTCGATGTTGTCATTGTTATTCCTATTAGTCTAACTAGGTAGCTTAGTTGTTGTTAACTTACTCATCTTCAGTGATCATTTCAAGTTGAAATGACATCGGTCAGATCAAGTAAAAACATTTTCAGGTTGGTATTAATAGTAGTAGAATCTTTATTATTAAGAAATTTCAAGAAATATTAAGAAACATTAAAAGAAAAAAGTATCACTAAAAAATGAAACACACACTCATTGATAAAAAGTCATTAATCGAATTAATCATTAGCAATCTTGAATTAGAACTAAATCAAGCGATTAATGCTGCAAACGAAGCACATGCCGCAGCGGTGGATGACCAAAGTGTCGCAGAAACGCAATATGATACCCTAGCTATTGAAGCAAGTTATTTAGCGGAGGGGCAATCAAGACGTGTGCAAGAATTACAAACAGCAATACAGAGTTATCAATCATTAGTTTTAATTGATTTTAATATAGACAAAGCTATTGCATTAACCGCTACGGTACAGCTTGCTGAAGATCAACAGAAGCAGCATTGCTTTTTCATAGCGCCTGCTGCAGGCGGCTTTCGTTGCCAGCAAGGTAATCAAAATATAACGGTGATCACTCCTCAGTCGCCAATGGGATTAGCCTTAATAGGAAAATATCAAGATGATGATATTCATGTAACACTTGGTCATAACCCGTTAATTGATCACATTGCGCTAGTGCAATGAATCGCTCAGGCGTCCTGAAACTCGCATCTTGAAGTGGTTTGGGTATATAGATCTTACTGCTGACTTTTAGCTAAACCCGTCGTTAAGTCGGCTAAAATATCATTTATATCTTCAATACCTACTGAAAGTCTGACTAAAGAATCGGTAATACCGGCTTCAAGTCGAGCGGCTTCTTCCATGCCTGCATGAGTCATCGTTGGCGGATGACAAATTAAGCTTTCCACGCCACCTAACGACTGCGCTAAAGTAAATAACTTTAAATTAGCGAACAACTTTTTAACCGCGGAAACACCGCCTTTAATATCAAAACTGAGCATAGCACCGAAGCCTGCTTGCTGTTTTTTGGCAATATCATGGCCGGGATGATCTTCAAAACCAGGAAAGTAAACCGCTTCAATGGCGTCATGGCTTTTTAACAGATTTGCTACTTGCAATGCATTTTCTTGATGCTGCTTCATTCTAATAGGTAGTGTTTTCAACCCACGTAATGCCAAAAAGCTATCAAAAGCACTCCCCGTAATGCCGATACAATTCGCCCACCACGCTAATTGTTCACCTAGCGCTTGATCTTTGGTGACTAAAACACCACCAACAACATCACTGTGACCGTTAATATATTTCGTTGTAGAATGAAAAACGATATCTGCCCCTAATGTTAAGGGTTGTTGTAATACAGGAGATAAAAAAGTGTTATCAACTGCAACTAACGCACCAACATCATGGCAAGCTTTAGTCACTTCTTCAATATCAACTAATCGTAATAATGGATTACTTGGGCTTTCTAATAAAACTAACTTAGGTTTTTTTGCTAAAGCTTGTGATAAAGCTGATTGATTATTTTGATCAACAACAATTAAGGTAAACTGACCTCGTTTAGCTAAATGAGTAAATAAACGAAAACTACCGCCATAACAATCATGCGGGATAACAACAGTATCTTCAGTGGATAGTAACTGACAAATTAAATGTACCGCTGACATGCCTGTACTCGTTACAATACCAACAGTGCCCTGCTCTATATCGGCAATAGCCTGTGCAAAGGTAGCTCTGGTTGGGTTACCCGTACGAGAATAATCAAACTCACGTTTGTTATTGAAGCCTTTTAATGAATAAGTGCTTGATAAATGTATTGGTGCGACAACAGCACCATGATGCTGATCAGTATTAATGCCAGCTCTCACCGCTGATGTGGTGATATTTTTTATCTTAGCATTCGGCATTTATCTTCCCCGTCAACACTTATGGTTGTAAATAGTTCAATTTGGATGTTTGGACGTCTATAACTCTAAACGCTTTGATTATTTGGGTCAAGATATTTTAGACATCTAAACTTCTACTTGACTGAATTGCTGCATCCAGTAAAATCTATCTTATGATAATAGTGCATGATAATGGCATGATAATGATTAAACAGAGGAATTTACATGGCTCAGTGGAATGACCAATACATTAATCCCTATGCCGAACACGGTAAGAAAAGTGAGCAAGTTAAAAAGATCACTGTATCAATTCCTTTACGGGTTTTGAAGGTGTTAACAGATGAACGTACTAGACGACAAGTAAATAACTTACGCCATGCCACAAATAGTGAATTGCTATGTGAAGCATTCTTGCATGCTTTCACTGGTCAACCTTTACCTGATGATGAAGATTTAGCTAAAGACAATGATGAAAAGCTACCTGCCAGTGTTCGACGCATTTTAGAAGAAAAAGGGATCACTGATTTTAGTGCCTATGAAGAAGAAGAATAGGTGGGAATTTGTTCGCGCTTTAAGTTTATTTTTAAGTTTACTTGAATCTAAACTTAAAAAGAAGCGCGATTAAAACTCTATTAAATCTATTGAATCTATTGAATCTATTAAAATAATGCCAACAAGTTACTTATGGTATTGCTTACTCAAACGGTGTACAGATTCTATAAAGTGCCCTGCATGTTCAGGTTTCACATCAGGGTGAATACCATGGCCTAAGTTAAATACATGCCCTGTACCGCCTTCTCCAAAACCTGCCAGTATTTTACCAACTTCTTGTTCAATGCGTGGCAAGGGTGCATATAGCATTGACGGGTCCATGTTACCTTGTAAAGCGACTTTATCACCAACGCGTGCTTTGGCATTTTCAATATCAATAGTCCAATCAAGTCCAACAGCATCACAGCCCGTGGCAGCAATATCTTCTAACCACATGCCACCATTTTTAGTAAACAAAGTTACTGGCACTTGACGACCATCAGCATGACGAGTTAAACCATCAACAATTTTAGCCATGTACTGTAAAGAGAAATCTTTATAATCGCGTGGTGACAATACACCACCCCAAGTATCAAATACCATAACCGACTGAGCGCCTGCGGCAATTTGACCATTAAGGTAGGTAATAACGGAGTCAGCTAGTTTATCAAGTAATAAGTGTAAACTTTGTGGGTCGCTAAACATCATTTTTTTGATTTTAGTGAAAGCTTTAGAGCTGCCGCCTTCAATCATATAAGTGGCTAATGTCCATGGGCTACCAGAAAAACCAATAAGTGGCACTGCACCATTAAGCTCTTTACGAATGGTGCGAACAGCATTCATAACGTAGCCAAGTTCATCTTCTGGATCTGGAATACCAATTTTTTCAATATCTGCTTTGCAGGTAATAGGGTTGGTAAATTTAGGACCTTCACCTGTTTCAAAGTACAAGCCTAAACCCATAGCATCGGGGATAGTTAAAATATCACTAAATAAAATAGCGGCATCTAATTTAAAACGACGCAAAGGTTGAATAGTCACTTCGCAAGCAAATTCAGCATTACGACAAAGTGACATGAAATCACCTGCGGTTGCTCTTAACTCTCTATATTCAGGTAAATAACGACCCGCTTGGCGCATCATCCACACGGGTGTGTAATCGACAGGTTGTTTTAATAGCGCACGTAAATAATTATCATTTTTTAATTCTGTCACCAGTAAATCCTCTTATATATTCAAGCTTTGTTTGTTCACAATTTTGTTCAAAATACTAATAACAATACTAATAACAATATAATGACAAACAATTTATTATGGCGCGTAGTCTAGCATCTGCACACAATTGGATCTACGCGAGAAATCAATTCCTTTTACTTAACTTTACTTAACTTAACTTGGCACTATTTAATTTATTTTTAATTTATTTTTAATTTATTTTTAATTTATTTTT
>Ga0209826_1003101_pt1 | contig 10644 bp, 8 predicted proteins | sample GOMGulsemesocosm_5_FD_184637 | JGI IMG/M metagenome (GOLD analysis project Ga0209826, IMG submission 184637) | Methane-oxidizing microbial communities from mesocosms in the Gulf of Mexico - GOM15C Gulf of Mexico (SPAdes) (version 2) | ecosystem: Environmental > Aquatic > Marine > Cold seeps...
GTTTTAAACTTAAAGAGTGAATAAAAATGTTAACAATTAATAGACTAAATCAAGTTGAAGCTAAAACAATTATTGACGGTGCAGTGCAAAGAGCAATTGAGCTGGGCGTACCCATGTGCATTTCTGTTGTCGATGAGTCAGGTAGTTTAATTGCTTTTGAGCGCATGGATGGTGGTAAAATTCACAGTATTACTATCTCTCAAGATAAAGCTTTTACTGCGGCATCAGCGCGTAAGGGCACACATGAATTTAACCAAGCGTGTATTCCTGGCCATGAAAATAATTTATTTGGTATTCACACGGCCCTTGGTGGGCGTATGTGTATTGTGGGTGGCGGCTTGCCAATTCATTCTAATGGTAAAGTTGTTGGTGGTATTGGGGTTAGTTCAGGCTCCCCCGATCAAGATTTAGGTTGTGCTCAAGCTGGAGTTGATGCGTTTTCACCGATTAATTATTAGGTAATATGTGTGTTTGCTATGTACGCTGTTTAACAATATAAAAATAACAGAAAAAATAGGATAGTGTTATGAAATTTAATGTATATCTCTCAGGTGAAATTCATACTGATTGGCGAGAACAAATAATTCAAGGCTGTCAAAAGTATAATTTGAACATAGTATTTAGCTCCGCTAATACTGACCATGAGTCAAGTGATAGTGCAGGCGATATGCTGGGTGCTGAAAAGCAACCATTTTGGCGAGATCATAAATCAGCAAAAGTAAACGCTATTAGAACAAAAACATTAATCCAGCGTTGTGATATTGCCATTATTCGCTTTGGTGATAAATATAAACAATGGAATGCGGCCTTTGATGCAGGCACGTGTGCAGCGCTTAATAAGCCATATATTACCCTTCATGGTGAAGCGTTAGTTCACCCGCTTAAAGAGGTCGATGCAGCTGCTCATGCATGGGCTACAACACCTATGCAAGTAGTGGAAACTTTGCAGTATCTAGCGAATAATTAGTTAATTGATTAGCAGGGCTTACCTAAATATAAAGATCCCTGTTAATCTATTTATCAGTAGATTTTTACGCGGGTTTTTATGCAGCTTTTCTCAAATTATGCTGCAAAAAAATACTATCACTGGTTTTTTCTTTGTTATCGGAATGGGTTTAAACTCACCAATAATGCTACTTGGTGCAACTATTGCCGTACTTTCGGCCTTGCTGGTTGCACGGATTTTACAATTTAACGCAAATGCTATTTACAATGGCCTTTATGGTTTCAACGCTGCACTTGTTGGAGCTGCAGTATTACTCTTTTTACCTGCCAATGTTTTTTCATTCACCTTAATCATTTTCGCGGGGGCAATATCTGCCGTTATTATGAATTTTTTCTTACTCAAATTACCTAACTATCCGGCTTTTACTGTTCCATTTTTGCTTTCAATTTGGTTAACATTACTACTGAGTGAAACGGTTTTTATTGATTTGAAAAATATTCATTTTACAATCAATGCTTTTGATTATTTTTACATTGTAATGAGTGGGATAGGCCAAGTGCTGTTGCAAGGTTACTGGTTTTCGGGAGTCGTTTTTATTGTTGGGCTATTCTTGCATTCATTTAAGGTAGCAGCTTGGGCCATAATTGGCTCAGTAGGAGGGGTGATTGTTGCGCGTGTTTTTGAATTTCCAGAAGATATAGTACATCAGGGGCTCTATGGCTTTAATGCTAGTCTAAGTGCAATAGCTTTAGCACAGCGATTCACTAAAGCACCATGGCCTATATTTATGGGTATTGTAGTCGCTACTTTGCTTACTCGGTTTTTCGAACTATTAGCTTTACCAGCATTAACAGCGCCTTTCGTTCTAGCAAGTTGGCTCGTTATATATTTAGTGAAAGTAGAGCCTACTTAACCTCAGCTCGGCTTAATAAATCTTTCTATAGTGACTATTTTTACTAACATCTTCGTTAAATTCACTTGCAATAGACTAGCTATTGACGCGTAAATTTGCCTTAAATTAAGAAAATCTATCTCACTATAGAATATTGAATATTTAAAATGTTCTATTTCAATTAGTTAAAAATATCTTAAACCGAGTTGAGGTTACTTAACTAGTTCATTTAAAGTTCTTGTCTTCAAGGTTATGTTATTTAACGTCATTTTCTTTAAAATCATTGTTTCGACGTTTTTTGTTTTAAATAATTAAGGGCATCAATTCTGGTGTTAAAAACATGTTCTGGTGAGATTTTGTCAAGTAATTTTAATTTATTAAAATCATTACGCACTCGGTCACACACACTTGATAAGTATATTTTGCGTCCCTGACTTTGGTAACCAACAATTATTTCTTCAATGGCAATAGTACTGGTAATTCCTACAAAGTGTGCATCAGTTAAATCTATCAATAACGTTTTATTTTGATCAGACTTTGAGACGCTCTGCTTCAACCCTCGTGCAACACCAAAACCAATAGGTCCTGAAATATTAAGCAATTGCACACTATTATCCATTGACGTTAGTAACTGTTTTTCAGGGTTAGACAAGTGCTCAGCATTTTCTGCGGTATAGAGGTTAATATTATCTAATTGAATTTCTGATAACCGGCGAATGGTCACTAAATTGGCAACAAACACGCCAATTAATACTGCGGTAACCAAATCAAAGGCTACTGACATAATCATGGTTGATATCATTAAACCAACGCTAAATAAAGGCACTTGATGAATGCGTTTAAGGAAGTTCCAATCAATAATACTAATGCCAACATGCGTTAATATTGCCGCTAGTACAGCCACAGGTATATATGCTGTGTACTCACCAGCCCATAATACAATTGCTAAGATGAAAAGGGCATGTAAAATGCCAGATAATGGCGTTGTAGCACCCGCTCTTAAGTTAGTTACCGTGCGCATAGTTGCACCACCACCGGGCAAAGCACCAAATAAACCAGCGATAATGTTACCAATGCCTTGACCGACTAGTTCTTGGTCAGAGTCATGTAAATCATTACTAATACTATCAACTGTTAGCGAGGTCATTAATGAATCTAACGTACTTAAGGTGGCAATTAATAGCGCCGACTTAACCATTTCACCAGCCAAGCTAAATTCCCATACAGGCATGCTAAAAGAAGGAAGTTCACTCGCAATAGCACCAACAACCGGCAAATTGACATCAGAAATCACAAAGAAAAGTGTTGCACCAATTACCGCAATAATACTGGCAGGAATGACTCTACTGTATTTTTGAGGCCATAAAAAAAGTACTAAAAGACACGCAAATCCAAGCAAAGTAGGGGGACTAGTTAAGGTATTTATTGACAAACTTAGTTCAGAAAGAGAGCTGCCGAATAAAGGTTTTATTTGTGAAAGAATAATTAATATCCCTATGCCAGAAGTAAAACCTGATATCACGGGATAGGAAACCAATGTAAAATACTTACCGAGCTTAAAAACCCCAAATAGCATTTGAAATAACCCCGCTAGGCTCACCACAGTGAATGCTGCAGCAATACCATTTTCAGGAGATTGGGCAACAAAACTGGTTAATATTGCTGCCATGGCAACTGTTAAGCCAGTGTTAGGTCCTGATATTTGTTGATTGGTACCGCCAAATAATGAAGCAAACAACCCGGTTATAATTGCACAATAAATACCAGCACTAGCGCCAGCACCAGATGTTACACCGAATGCTAGCGCAAAAGGTAATGCAACAATTGTTGATGTTAATGCGCCAAAAATGTCGCCCTTAATGGTTTTTCTATTAAAATGTGATAAAGAAAGCATGACTACCTAATTTTAAAATGTTGAATTAATGGGCTAACTATCGTGTAAATGTTAGAAAACACCCTTATATAACAACATATAAGGGTTATTGTTGTAGCTCGATATTGAACCAGATGCTAAACAGTATAACAAAAAACAAAATACTTGACACTATTGACAAGTTTTCTGGTTTAAGTATAGGATTGATGTGCTGATTATAAAAAAAGCACATAAAACATAAAAAAGAGATATTAAAAAGTAAAAAGTATTCTGGAGGCTATACTTAGGTTGTTCAGTTATTACTAATTGAATTGAATTGAATTGAACTCAATTTTACTCTGTGAAATTTGAATTTTTATTTTTCACTATTCTCTTTAGTCATCGTTAATTCATGGGGCATAGCGTATATCAAATAGTGCCCATTGATTTCATAATGTGAAACTGGTTAATCGTTTTTTTATTAACTCTGACTTTTATTTGTGTTTTATTGAATTAGCTACACAGAAAAAGGGTTTAACACAGCCTCTTTCTTAAAATTAGCAACTGCTGTTATTATTTTATTATCGGTAGTTCGGCAATTAACAGGTCAAATTTTAAAATATAAAAACATAAAACTAAATGGCCTTATTATTCAATCAACGAGAGAACTGTAGTTATGGAACAGGTTAATGAAAATATTGAAAATATTGAAAATAAATTGAGTAATGTCGGTTTGATAGAACGTCTATTCAAACTTTCTGAACATAAAACCAATGTGAAAACAGAGATCATGGCGGGTCTTACCACCTTTGTAACCATGTCGTACATTATGTTTTTAAACCCTATCATCATGTCTAAAACTGGAATGCCTTTTGATGGCTTGTTCCTAGCTACCTGTCTTGGCGCCGCAATCGCAACCATTCTAATGGGGTTATACGCAAACTGGCCGGTGGGGCTTGCGCCTGGTATGGGACTAAATGCCTTTTTTACTTTTTCTGTCGTTGGCTCAATGGGATATAGTTGGGAAGTTGCGCTAGGTGCAGTATTCCTTTCGGGGGTTATATTTGTATTCATGAGTGTCACCAAGCTGCGGGAGTGGATGCTTGATAGTATCCCTTTGAGTTTACGTCTGGCAATGACCGCAGGTGTTGGTCTTTTTCTAGGGTTTATCGGTTTGCGTTTCACCGGTATTATTGTTCCTAACCCTGATAATATCGTTGCTATCGCTGATCTTACCCACTTTGGTTTTGGTAAATTTGGCCCAGAAGCACCAGCACTTGGTTTTTTAAGTTTCTTACTCATCGCAGTACTTAGCTATCGTAAAGTTTTCGGTGCTGTTTTAATTGGTATTGCTGCTACTACTTTTATTGCTTTCGCCATGACTTGGGTTTTACCAACTGACTTCTTTGTTGTTGCAGAAGAGGCTAAAGGCTGGGCTCCAGCTTCTGGTTTTGTGGCTTATAAAGGTTTATTAGCAATACCTGAGTTTTCTGCACTTGAACCTATTTTGTGGAAAGCAGATATTATTGGTGCTTTTGAAGTAGCGTTGATTCCCGTTATTGTAACTTTCTTATTTGTTAATATATTCGATACAGCTGGTACGCTAATGGGGGTTGCAGAGCGTGCTAACCTTCAAGACGAAAATGGCAAAATTCATGGTTTAAGTAAGTCTCTAAAGGCTGACTCAATATCTTCTGTTATTGGTACTGCCTTTGGTTGCCCTCCTGTTACTTCTTATGTTGAATCTGCTGCTGGTGTAGCCGTAGGTGGTCGTACAGGTCTTACTGCCGTCACAATTGGTTTGTTGTTTGCTGTGGGGATGTTTTTCTTACCTCTAGCACAAATGCTTCCTGGTTTTGCCGTTGATGGCGCACTTATCTATGTTGCAATGCTGATGATGAGTTCTTTGAAGGGGTTAGACTGGGATGACTTAACTGAATACGCCCCTGCAGTATGTACCACTGTGATGATGGCATTCACTTTCTCTATTGCTAATGGTATTGCTTTTGGCTTCATCACTTACACTGTGTTAAAAGTAGGTGCTGGTAAGTCTGATCAAATATCTGCTGGCGTTTGGGCGCTTACTGCTCTGTTCGTCGCTAAGTTTATCTTCTTAACGTAATACAAGCTTAAGAATTATAATCTATAGAGCCTTATCGATCACTTGGCGTTGATCGGTAAGCTTCCTCAAACTAAAAACGCCTTATACCAATTGAAATAATGAATCGATCAACTTAGAGTTACGTAGCGAGCTTAGAACAAACAAAATGAGTTAAACATAGTTATTCTATATTTCATTCATTTTGTGATGTTATCAGTTTGCTACGAAACTCCCGAAGGGCGAGTTTAAAAGGCTAAGTGGTGCATTCATTAATTCAATTGGTATTATACTGAAGTCGAGCTGAAATATAAGACGTTTTATTTATTGGAAACTTAGTCATGAAAGAATTTATTCAATCTTTACCTAAGGTCGAACTCCACCTTCATATTGAAGGAACGCTTGAGCCTGAACTTTTGCTTGAGCTTGCAAAGCGTAACAATGTTTCCATTCCCTTCAATTCAATTGCAGATATTAGGGATGCTTATAATTTCCATAACTTACAATCATTTCTGGACATTTACTTCCAAGGTGCAAACGTACTAATCAATGAACAAGATTTTTTTGACCTAACCTGGGCCTATTTACTGCAGTGCCAAGCTGACAGGGTTCTACACACTGAAATGTTTTTTGACCCACAAACACATACTGATCGTGGCATTTGCTTTGATACAGTGGTTAACGGTATTCATCGAGCACTTGTAAAAGGTAACGATGAACTCGGTATCAGCAGTAAGCTAATTATGTGCTTCTTACGTCACTTAGATGAAGAGTCAGCATTTAAAACATTAGAGCAAGCACTGGCACATAAAGATAAAATCATTGGTGTGGGTTTAGATTCAACTGAGATTGGCCACCCCGCAGGAAAGTTTGAGAGAGTATTTAAACAAGCGATTAGTCAAGGATTTTTAACGGTAGCTCATGCAGGAGAAGAAGGACCTGCAAGTAATATTATTGAGGCATTGGACTTACTACAAATCACTCGTGTTGATCACGGTGTCAGTTGCTCAGAAGATGAAAATCTCGTAAAACAGCTAGTCAATGAACGCATTCCTCTTACCGTGTGTCCCCTTTCCAATATTAAGCTAAAAGTATTTGAACGTATGGAACAACACAATATAGTGGTCCTGCTTCGAAAAGGTTTGTGCGTTACTATTAACTCTGACGATCCCGCATATTTTGGTGGTTACATAACAGATAACTTTTTGGCGGTAAATAATGCCCATGTTATGAGTAAAGCTGAAATTGCTCAATTTACTTTTAATGCAATAGAGGCAAGTTATTTGTCTCAAAGTGAAAAAAAGCAATTAACAACATTAACGCAAAAATATCTAGCACTACATGAATAGCGCTTAGTTTTTAATTTCTATATTAATAAAGAAGACTAACTCATAAATTTTATACTTGTACATCATTCTACTACTAAATCAGGCCAATAATTTTTCTTTTACATTTTCAAACACAATTGGCGATACGTTGAATAAGCAAAACTAATTAACCTTACCTCCCGAAATCTTATTGTTGGGACTTAAGCCTAACTAAAAAGTAAAGTGGTTTTCTGTTAACCATTTAGACATATCATTACCTGTTTTGTAAACGATTTTCAATAAGTCATGTACATCTATGCTATCAATGGCGGTCAGATCTACACCGTATAATGCATATGAATTGCTATAAGAATCAAAGCGTAGTGCATTCAAACTACTTTTTTACGTTTTTTCTTTACGGGTCGCTCACTAGGATCAACCAGCATATAAAAAGTATTCAAATGCTGTTAAATTATTTGATTACACTCACCCAACTCCTCCCATGCTAATGGTGCATGCTTGCACATCGGATATTCAAAAAGACAACATTATTCTAAACGGGATCGCAATTGCGTCATCAGTGATAGAGTCGCTTATCCGAACTTATGCTAATAATCGGGCTTGTTAATATTTTGGAAAGTGCATGAGTACAACCATGAAAGGTCGTTATGTTCTTATAAACTTCGCTAGCTAACAAACTTTGTATAGTGAATACGCTCTTGTTTGCAAAACACGAATAACAGACGATAAAAAAGCCTAAACTGTTGAGCAGTTTAGGCTTTTAATTTATACCCGCTCCACTTGAATATGCTCGTTTCAGGAAGTCTTCAGGTGGAACGGGTATATGCGCGAGCATTTAATACTTTTACTAAATTGAGCTTGATAACCAATATGATTAGGTATCTGTTTCCAAAGAAATGACTTTACCTATGTATGGTAGGTGACGATATTTTTGTGCGTAATCAATACCAACTCCCACAACAAATTCATCGGGTATTTCAAAGCCAACCCATTTTACATCTACCTCTTCTTCACGACGTATAGGCTTGTCTAATAACGTGCAAATTTGAATAGAGTTTGGCTCGCGTAAGTTTAAAATTTGTAATACTTTACTTAACGTGTTGCCAGTATCGATGATATCTTCTACCAGCAATACATCTTTACCTTCAATGTTATCATCCAAATCTTTAAGTATATGAACATCACGGGAGCTTTCCATGCTATTTCCGTAGCTAGAAGCTGTCATAAAGTCAACGCTATGATTAACCTTTATTGCTCTAGCTAAGTCAGCCATAAAAACAAATGAACCACGTAACAAACCAACCATGACTAAGTTGTCGCTGTCTTGATAATGTTCGGTTATTTGTTGTCCCAATTGCGATACTCTATCCTTGATTTCTTGCTCTGAGATCATTACCTCAATTTTATGCTTCATTTTAATCTCTTTTAAATTTCACATAGTGAAAAATATTATTCGTGATATTATTGATTTAATGCGTCTTCAATAGCCGCTAAGCATAAAGCTACATTTTCACTTCTTGCTGCATAACCCATAAGGCCAATGCGCCAAGCTTTACCTGCTAAGTCACCTAAACCAGCGCCAATTTCTAAGTTATAATGATTAAGTAAATAATTTCTTACTTTTGCATCATCAACGCCATCAGGAATATATATAGCATTTAACTGTGGTAGGCGCTCTTCCTCAGGTACGATAAATTTAATGCCTAGCTTTTCTAACCCTTTAGCAAGCGTTTCATGCTGCGCTTGATGACGGGCTAATCGGTTTTCAAGGCCTTCGTTATGTAATTGCACTAATGATTCGTGTAAACCATATAGTGAGTTAACTGGGGCTGTATGATGATAGCTACGCTTACCTTCACCAGACCAGTAACTCATCACAAGTGATTGATCTAAAAACCAACTTTGTACAACCGTTTTACGGTTTTTAATAACATTTACCGCCTTTTCACTAAACGAAAGAGGGGATAAGCCAGGTACACAAGACAAACATTTTTGTGAGCCAGAATAAATAGCATCAATGCCCCAATCGTCAACTTTCAGTTCAATACCACCAAGGGATGTTACTGCATCAACAATAGATAAACAGTCGTGGTGTTGTGCTAGCGCACATAGTGCTTTAGCGTCAGATACCGCGCCAGTTGAGGTTTCGGCGTGAACAAATGCTAAGCACTTAGCGTCTGGGTTAGCAATTAATGCTTGCTCTACTTTGTCTACTTCAACAGCTCGCCCCCAGGGTGAGTCAACGATAATAGCTTCTGCACCAATGCGGATAACATTTTGGATCATACGATCGCCAAATACACCATTACGACAAACAATAACTTTATCGCCTGCTTCTACGAGGTTAACAAAACACGCTTCCATGCCAGCAGAACCCGGTGCTGAAAGCGCGATGGTAAATTCATTTTTTGTTTGAAATGCATACTGAAGCAATGCCTTAACTTCATCCATCATACCAACAAATAAGGGGTCTAAATGACCAATTACCGGTCTTGATAATGAAGCTAAAACTTCAGGGCTAATGTCAGACGGGCCAGGGCCCATTAAGATCCTTCTTGGAGGATTGAATGATTGATAACTCATATTTTTTGCGCCTTAATTGATAGAATAATATTTTGTTATATAGTTGATAGCAAAACTTGTCACAAGTGTCAAGTTTTGCTGGTTTAAAATTTCTATCTCAAATATAAGAAATGAAGTTTATAAATAATTAAGTTGACATGCGTGTCAGGATTTGTAATTTTAGTTATGCATTAACTTGAATGTCGCCAAGGTTTAATATTTTTATTTAAACTAATGCTATTTTTAGAAAAACGTTGAGTTAATAGAATTGCCAATAATTATAAAAAATATACATACTGAATAATCAACTTGAATACATAAGGGTAAAATATGAAAGTTAATAAAGTACTAAACGCAGTTGCAACTACAGCGTTAGCGGCAGCAGTATTTATGAGTACCACCGCTTCGGCAGAAATTTGGGGTAATACCGAAGTACAACTCCAAGCCTTTGGCGAGCTAGAGCAAGTAGGTACGGGTGGAACAGCTGAGACAACAATTATCACTTTTCAACACGCAGGTGGTTGGGAGTACGGTGATAACTTCTTTTTCGTTGATCACTCTCGTTATAGTGTTAACAATGACGCTAACTTTCCTGTTTCGGACAGTAGTTCATTTTATGGAGAATGGTATTCAAATTTCAGTTTAGGTGCTATTAGTGGTAATGACTTATCTTTTGGTCCGGTAAAAGATATAGGTATTGTTGGTGGACTTAATTTTGCGCCTGACGTTGATAGTATGTGGGTATTACCAGGGGTTAGGTTTTCATTAGACTTACCAGGTTTTGCCTTTGCTCAAGTTGATGTGACTGGTTATATACATCAAGGCGGTGGTACTGGCGACTTTACTACACCGTTTACTGTTATAGATGAAGATTCAAGTTTTATGGTCGATTTTGCTTGGGCATACCCTTTTAAGTTAGGTTCAACAAGCTGGAGTATTGAAGGTCATTTAGAATACATTGATGGT
>Ga0209826_1003103_pt1 | contig 10639 bp, 13 predicted proteins | sample GOMGulsemesocosm_5_FD_184637 | JGI IMG/M metagenome (GOLD analysis project Ga0209826, IMG submission 184637) | Methane-oxidizing microbial communities from mesocosms in the Gulf of Mexico - GOM15C Gulf of Mexico (SPAdes) (version 2) | ecosystem: Environmental > Aquatic > Marine > Cold seeps...
TAATGCGAGTGTGGCGGAATAGGTAGACGCGTTGGACTTAAAATCCAATTCCGGTTTCGGAGTATCGGTTCAATTCCGATCATTCGCACCATCAATTTAATCTCTTTTATTTTAATCACAATTTTTAAATCATTATCTATAAAATAATCAATTATAAATCTATATATTTAAATTATAATCTTTACTTATTGTTCTTGAAGACCTAAAGGTCTTCGCTTTCTTACTTTTGTATTGACAAAAAGTAAGCAAAAGCAACAGCGGCTTCGAAGTCCTTCGGATACCTTCCCTTATTAGTACTTCCTTTTCTGTGATTAAAAACTCACTAAAATGTGCTCCCAGCACATTTTTGACGCTCAGACAGTTTAATCACGGGTTTCGAAAAGAAAGAACTAACAGTTCAGCTTCTGCAGATGCTGCTGGTTTTCCAAATATTGCGATTAAATATCCTCTCTAAACTTCAAACTAAAAAAGAGTTATATTCAAGTTAACAGGTTACCGTCTCTCTGCTCTTGAGTCCAGCATTTGTTGAGGCTAAGTTTTTTATATCTTAAAGCGGTACCCGATTTTTTCTGTTTGAGTGTAAAGAAACATGCTGGGAGCATGTTTTAACGAGTTATAAAATCAAGCTTTTAGATGTACAAAACTTAGGGAGTCGTAGACCTTCAACATTGCCTGGAGAGTTTTTTTTCTTTCTTTTTTTACGGCTAAAAAAAGGAAAGAAGTCATAAAAAAGTTTCTTACTAAAGTAATATTAACGTTGTCAGAGTAGTAGTTTTACTTTTAGAGTTAATTTATATATTTATATAGGTTCTTATCAAATCAAAGATGAAAAGATATAGTAGTAAAGATAATACAAAGTGCCAAGATTATTCCCACTTTTATATACTTACTTTTTTTCACCCCTTTAAAAGACTCAGCAAATTCACCCGCAAGATTTTTCTTTACGACAACCGTTTGCATCAATTTATCTTGAGGAAGTTGATCAAGATCAGTCATCAGAGGAATTTTCGTGAGCATTTCACCCAAAAAGAAAATAGGACTTAGATAAATAGTAAAAACTTGTCTTCCCATCACACGGAATGGAGTCAATCTCTTTTTACTCATACTAATAAGCTGAAATCCGAAAAATATTTGTCCAGGAGTTTGACCTTTAGTCAACACCGGAATAAGGACAAAATAAATAAGAAAGATGTCATTCACATATACATTTTCAAAAAAACCAGCAATTAAAGGTGGTAGTATTAATATAGCTAACACAATATCAATCAATCCACATACTAATCTCTTGGTTCGAGAAGGAAGACATTCAATTAATTTTTTTTTCTCTGAGTCCATAATAGTTCTCCAGAATAAAACTTATGTATATTAATATCATATATAATATAACTTATATCTAATAATCAAAATTTAATCACCTGAGTTTATTCAACTTTTAAGACAAAGAAAATGAACAAATAAAATTAAAAAACTAATTATTGAAAATCTTGTTTCACAAAATAAATCCCAACAAACTAGAATATATACTCTCCTTTCATACAAAACATCTATAAAAATTCAAATGAAAGATCTTAAGAAAGGCGTAAAATCAATTTAAGCTTAAATTAATTTATTTAGTAAAAATCATTAAGAAAAACAAATATGAATTTCGTATATCATTTTCATTGTAAAAATTAAACAAAACTTAAGGAAGTAAAGATGGAATCTATCTACATAGAAAACTACGTCAAAATCCCAGTTGAAGAAAAACTTGATTTCTTGCAATCGTTAGAAAAAAACAGTGATTATGAAGTTGAAAATCATGAAGTAATTTTTTCAGAAGAATCAGTAATCATCGATTTTAAAGGAAAATCTGATATCAATAAAGCTTGCAGTAACTTTAAACAGTTTTTCAAGAAAAACAAAAACATTAAAGTTGATAAAATCACAAAAATGAAAAATAAAGCCAACCAAGTTATTTTAGAATTTAATAACAGTAAAACTCAAATTAGAGTCTAGACTTTATCCATAAATTTAAACTACAAATCCAAAGCATCTCGAACAATTGAATCTTGTAATTTTGCAACATCAGCAAATGCAGGTTCTTCAGGAGGAGCTTTTCTATAAGATACATATATTGTTCCAGGTTTGGATTGTAACTCATAAACAGATATCCCATAAGGACATCCAGTGATAATATGTGGATTTGCCTTATACATTTTAGTCGAAAGACTTACCTGACAAAATAAATGAATCTGAGCATTTTTATATGCATCTTGCTTTTTACCCAACATTTTTGCCGTTCTGTTTAATAATTTCATCACATGAGAGGTGTAACTAATAACAATGCCTTTATTTATAATAGCTTCTTTAACACTTTCATTAACTTCCTCCCAATCCTCTTCGGTTGTACTGTAAACAATGGAGGAGCCAATTTGAGCGGGATTTTCATTTGCCCATAGCATTGTCATATTTATAAGTAAAAAAAACATCAAACTTTTTAGTATAATTTTCATATATGTTCCTTATTTTTATTCTACATATATTCTACTTGTTCTGTAATTAAGGTCGGACAAATTAATAAATAATCTTTTTTTATACCAATATCACAATTTTGCCACAATATTCATATACCATACCATTAATTTATTCCATGAAGGCCATAAATGCATCAAACAGTTACTGAACTTAAAAGTAGAATTGAAAGTAATATCGTAGAGGTTGAATCATATTATGACTCTATTCATATGTTTTTATCTCAAACAAAAATAATAAACGAAGTAAATTTAGAAAACATGCAAGTACAAAAATGGTTATATGATAATAGATATACCATTACTATTTTAGAAGAGATTTTAGAAAAAATAGAAAATAAAAAAGTCTAAGAGAAAAATAAACTAATCAAAACGAATCAAATTTTCATTAATCCAGCCATCATAACCTTTATCTATAATGCGAACTTTACTTAAAACTTCTTGATATTTATTTTTTTTCTTTTCATAAACAAGCACCTCTAAACCTTCGCCCTCATCTTTTAAACGAATATAAGTTTTTTTCTCGTTCGGATTTTCAAAAAGTGCTATAGTCATATAATTGGGATTACTCTCATCAAAACAATAAATAACACCAATATTTTTTAGATCACTACAAGCATGAGCTTTTAGCTGTTTGGATTTGTTAGAATATACTATAAAGGCACTGGATAAAATAAAACCTACCCCAACAACAAAAAGAAAACATTGCATTAACTTTTTCATATTAAACTTTCATCATAACAATATTGATAATTAAGATCATATTGTAACAATTATAAGCTTAAGTTTTTACGAAGTTCAAGATGTTTTCTATATACCTTTTAGTAAAACATTCATCCAGTTTGTTTTATCTTTATCATTTGTGTTGTCATTGATTTTATCTTCAACAGTATGTTTTGTTTCATTTGTGTCCTTAATAGAGCTGTCAGAAAGGCTATCACTTTGTAATTCCTCTACCAAATCTTCAGACACAAGAATATTGCTATTATGCTTGTCATTTTTACTAGAAAGTGATAGTTCAAAAACTTCGTCAGTTTCAAAATCTTGTGATTTTTCAATTAAATCATGAGAATATAGAGTAATAAATTGTTGATAGGTATCAAAGTCAACAATTTTTTTATGTTTTCCAGGAAATTTCAATCTATTATTGATGAGTAATAATTCATACTGTTTTTTTGAATCATTGTGTTCTAAAAATGCAAGAGTTATACTATCAATATCTCTTAGTAATATATTTAAACAAACAAACTGGTTATATTCTTTTGGAAATAGTTTGGTAATAATTCTGACATAATTTCTTTTTTGAAGATTTTCACAACCATGTTCATTATTTAAAATTTGAATTTGATTCTGTATAGAAGTTAGGTTTTCAAACCAGGAAAGAACAAGGTCACTATTATTTTTAATTATTGTTTCAAAAGACCCACGTCCAAAATAATTATTGTTTGAACTTTCTATTTTTTCACTTATAATATGTAATTTTTTCATTATTAATTCTCCATTATGGGGCATAAATCTACAATTATTATACAACACGATACTTAAAAGATCACAAGACTTCTTAGAAAATTCTTTAAATATACTCAAAATATTAAAAAATATTAAACTTATAGTTTTACCTATTAAATAAAATTATTATATATTCCTTAGTAATTTTTATTACCATTTATGTAAATAATTAAAAAAACATTCAATTTTAATTAAATTTAGATGTTTTTAAATTGTTTTAAGTATTATAATCTATAATTAAATACCATGAGGAGTTACATAAATGTCTGAGTCATCTGTACCATTAGAGTTATTTACAACAGGAAGTTCACTGGTTGTTGTTTGTTTGATACTTTACACCTTATTTACATATAAAAAGAAAATATCTTTTATACAACATCTCATATCTGAAAAAGAAAATGGTAAATTTACCTCTGAAGATAAAGAGTTTATTAAAATTACTTTTAATGAAGCTTCACATTTGAGAGATAAAATTTCAAAACTACTTAAAACACTCTACCCTGTTTTTATTTTAGTAGCAGGAGTTTTTTTTGCATTTTTTGATTTTAAAGAAGCTTTCACACATATTAATATTGTAGTGGTGACTTTTTTATATTTACATATTTTAAAAATAAATGTAACAAGCTATATCAATCAGATGGATATGCTGGCAAAAACAAAGTAGCTGAAAATAAGAAGAGCATCTTAAAAAGATGCTCTTCCATTTCAAAAAGGGGAGAATGTAGTCCAATTCGCAAAGACTACATAATTGACAAGTTACCAATTCGCAATGTAACCTATCCTTACTGCAATTATAAGGCACGAATATTAACCAGTGATCAATAAATGGTTAACCAAAAGTTAATGTCATATTTTTACTTGTAATCAAGATGTAACCAACTCACTCTATAATTCTTACATGCTTTTAACAAATGACGTATAGATCGGCGTTACTAGCTAGTATATATAATTTGATACGCTAGGGTTTCTAAATATCTTAGTGTTTCTTATTGAGAAATAAATGATAAATAAATAAAATATTGATAAATAAAGAGATTTGAATAAATATTGAGAGATTCACTACACAAGATAATATTCGTCTTATGTAGTGATAAACTATTATTTGCTTTATAAAAAGCAACTATCACTTCTTAATTTCAAAAGAATATTAAAGCTTAGATACCTAAACCGTAAACACGGTATTGATGATTGTGCTCTTCACAATTCTAACTACTAATACAGTATTCTAATTTCAAAAGTTCTACTCTAATTAATGAAGTAATTCTAGTAAACAAAGGCTTCTTCATTAGCACCTCCTGAATCTTTTATATCATTATTGTACTCCAAATTTTGTGACAATGTCAAGAAAATACAGAAAAATTTCATAAATATAATTTTTGAAATTATATTTATGTTTTAAATAAAGCAAGTGAATTATAAAAATTACATGGCTGCTTTAACTTATTTTATTGTTTTTAATGATAAAATCCCGTTTTAATTTGAGGATAATTTATGGAAATGATATTAAATGAAAATGATATGGTAATTGGTGCAAGTTTTGAAAATGGAACAATACAAGACTATGTAGATGAAACTAACACATATGGGCTAATTAGAATAGAAGAAACTACTGCCAATTGGTTTTTATTCAATAAAGAAGACAGTGATGAAATATTACAAGAGTTGTATCAGAAGATTCTTCAAGAAGAACATTTCATAAAAAATGATTTTGGAGAAGAAATTGTTGTGTTTGCTAAAAATGGTGATGTTTCAAATGAAGATTTGGTAAAAAAAATTGATGACTATTTAGATCATGAGATCAGCATTTAATAGACTTTAGTTAATTTGATAAAGAAGTAAAGGTCAAAAGAGCTTTTGCAACAACTCTCACCTCACTACTTTCAAAGACCAAGTGGGCGTATTGTTTGTTTATTGAGACAAAACAGATGCGTTCACTTACAATCTTAACCTTTTTGATCCACATTTTATTGTCTTTGTAGACCAAATAAATCTCATCATTTTTTAGTGCAGTTTGAGATAAGTCTGCCACAACCAGGTTTTTATCATTGATTAATGGTTGCATTGAGCACCCATCTACTTTAATCACAAATAGGGATTCAAGTTTATACGAGCTCTTTATTAAATCTTCAGAAAACTCCAAAGTCCTTTTTTTTTCAACGCCATTTATTACATCTACATATTCAAGATTAATTAAACTCATTTTAGCCCTAATTTATGTTATAATCCGTTTTAATAATTATACCCAATTCAATTTAAAATATATTCCCAAATATCGCACTTTGTAGGTTTTAAATTGTATGAGGTATTGTACAAAAGGAAAACCTATCAAAAATTTCGACTCACTTCATTTATCCCATGAAATACTTCAGGCATTAGAAGATTTAAAGTATACACATCCAACAGTTATTCAAAGAAAAGCCATACCAATTATCCTTAAAAAAATGGATATTTTAGGTGTTGCTCAAAGTGGTACAGGAAAAACAGCAGCTTTTTCACTTCCAATAGTTCAAGAACTTTCAAGTAATCGACAAGATAAAATACATACTCCAAGAGCTCTAATTATGACTCCTACAAGAGAGTTAGCAGTGCAAATTGCTAGAAACATCGAATCATTTTCAAAATATGTGGATCTCAAAGTTGCTTTAATTACAGGTGGTATTGCAGCCAAACCTCAAATGAATAAACTTAGAATCGGAGTTGACATTATAGTTGCAACTCCAGGACGATTATTAGACCTTGTTACTAATCATAATATTAAAATCTCAAGTGTAAATACTTTGGTTATTGATGAAGCTGACACTATGTTGGATTTTGGATTTATGCCAGACGTTGAAAAAATCTGTCAAAGAATTTCAACTAACAATAGGCAAACGATGATGTTTTCAGCAACCTTCTCTCAAAACATTAAAGTTCTTGGTAAAAAATTCTTAAGAGAACCTGTAGTCGTTGAGATAAAAAAGGAACGTCCAACTGTAGATATTATTGATCAACAAGTCGTACGTGTGGATCAAGATAAGAAGAAAGAATTCTTATCATATTTTATTGGTTCTAAAAACCTTAAAAAAGTTTTAGTATTTACTAATACAAAAAAACTTGCAGATGAACTGGTTGAGAACTTAAATCTTGATGGTTTAAGTGCTGCTGCGATTCATGGAGACATTACTCAACCTGCACGTCAAAGAGCCCTAAGAGACTTACAATCAGGGAAAGTACAAGTTGTAGTTGCAACTGATATTGCAGCACGTGGTATTGATATACAAGATCTTCCCCATGTAATAAATTATGACCTACCACAAGATCTTGATGACTATATTCATAGAATTGGAAGAACAGGAAGAGCTGGAAATGAGGGAGTTGCTATATCTTTAATCAGTGTAGAAGAGAAAAAGCAATTGAAAGAATATGAAAGAGAGTTAAAAATCACCATAACTCATGATGTGATTGAAGGCTTCGAACCAACCGAGAAAGAAAAAAGAAGAGATTACAGACCAAAAGCATTTAAAAATAAAGATAAACAAAGAAAAAAAGACGAGAGAAATCGTAAATGGCCAACTAAAAAAACTGGAAGTTCTAAAAAAACTACCAAAAGAGATGCCAACAGAAGTTTTGGAAAAAAATAACACTTCTTCGTAAACTTAAAACTACTTCTTGAATTTACAAAAAGTAGTTTTAATCTTTTTTGTTTTTAGATGATATGTATTTGATGAAAGCAACCAATCCAACACCTACAACCAAACCTGCCATAAGATTATATGAATTATTATTTGGGACATTTTCATTTAATTTTGAAACATTGAACTTTGCATTCTCAACAATATCAAGTCTTGTATAATAATCATTAAGTTCATTTAAATGTGCCATGGCAATTTTTCCGGTAAGATTCATGTCATCACCAGTAACATTGGAGTTTTTATTTACCAATCCATGTTCTAATTCAACCTCAAGTCCACGCCTAAACTCTTGGATATCAATTTTTTGCCAATCTAAACCAATATTATTCCCAACTAATATAGCTTCGTCTTCACTAATAGTTTCCTGTTTCATAGTCGCTCTCTTTTAATCTTTACTTTTTAGGTAAATAATTAAATATTTTATATTTTTTCTTTAGTTCATCAATTTTTATTTTTTCAACTTTTAAAAACTCATTAAACTCGAGAATGATCTTAGGGTATTTTATACTTGATAAGTGTCTATTACTTCGTACATATGGCAATTTATCATTAAAGACCAAATCCTCTTCTTTATGCATAACATCATTTAAATAATGTTTCGTAACTGCTATATTAGAATAAATCCCCTCATACCTTTCTAAAAGTACTTTGATAATCATTGTTTTATAGTCAAATTCTTCGGATATTTTCATCTGACCAACTTTTATATACTCTACATAAGGAAAGGGTGTAAAACCTGCAACAATACCAAGATTCTTCAATTCATCAATTTTAATATTTCTATTACTCTTTTTCACCATTACACCATCAATATATTCAACAACTTTATTGCTATAAATTATTTTTGACTTTTCCTTTATTTTTGCGCTCCAGTAAGGATTATCAGGATATTTAAAATCAATTTTTTTATTAATAAATACTCTATACAATCTTTTAATCGGATAAGCTAAATAAGTAAATTTATATGATTTCTTTTGTGCAAATAGTTGAAGAAGTTCCTTATTAAAGCCTGTATATTGCTTATTTGAGTACTGAGAATAAGGAAGATAATGTTCAAAGTCTTGTACCCCAATAACAAATTCATTTTTATCTTGAGCAAATAAATTATTATTTACAATAAAAATAAAAAATAAAACAAAAAATTTCAAGAGATTCATATACAATCCTCGTACACATCTTTAATACTATATATTATTGTAAATAACTTAATGTCACCCCATTAATTCTCATTAATTCTCATTAATATTATTAGTACTAATAAACAGCAACAAAAATAAAATAAAATAGCACAATATGACAATTGTGTTCTATTTTAAATCGTGGCTATTTGATATAATACTATATGAATAATTTAGAATTAAAACAGACTGTTTTTGAAAATATTGAAAACTCTAATGGAAAATTTACAAAACATTTTCATGATACGTATACTATTGGATTAACTAACAGTGGGCGATTTAAGTCAATTGTTTCAAATCAGTCGTGTTTGTCATATCAAAATTCAACAAGAATCATAAATCCAGGAGAAGTTCATTATGGTGACTCACAATCTTGGCATTATACTAACTTTTATCCAAAGGTTGAACTTTTAGTTGAGTTATATGATCAAATGTATTCTGAGAAAAAGATACCTGTTTTTAAAGAACATATCATAGAAGATATACAGTTATTTAGTCTTTTATGTGTGTTTTTTCAAAGTGCTTTTACACACGCTGATAAAATGCTTATTGAAACCAATATGATTAATGTATTGTCTTATTTAATAAAGAACTACACCAACCATACCAAAGAATATCTTGATATGTTCAATGATAAAGAAATCATAAAAAACTCAATCGAGTATATAAATGACTCTTTAGAATCAAACCTTAGTCTTGATGAGTTATCTCAAAACTCCAATTTAAGTAAGTACCATTTTTTGCGTGTGTTTAAAAAAAATGTCGGCTTAACTCCGCACCATTATATTTTAACCCAACGAATTCATAAAGCTAAAGATTTAGTTTTAAATGGTACTACCTTAAGTGATGCAGGATTAGAAGTGGGATTTAATGACCAATCTCATTTTATTCGTAACTTTAGAAAAATATATGGATACTCGCCAAAAGAGCTTTTGAAAAAGAGTAATTTTGTTCTCTACTAAAATTTGATTTAATTACACAACTTGTATGAAACAATCAAACAAAAATTTATTTTACATTTTAATGATCCTTGCCATGGCTGGATGGGGAGTATCTTGGGTTAATACAAAAATGTTAAGTAATTATATTAATGAATATGAATTGCTATTCTTTCGAAATGTTTTTACACTAATATCACTTGCACCTGTGCTACTGTTTAGAAAAATGAGTTTTAAGATAAATTTTAAAAGTTTTCTTTTAGCTCTGCTTGCTTCAATCATTATGATTGTTTATTTTAAATATGTTTTTCTAGGTACAAAATTTGGAACTGCCAGTTTAGGAGGAGTACTTGTAACAACCCTTGTTCCTATTAACACATTTCTAATTATGTCTATGTTCTTTGGAAAGAAGATTCTAAAAAAGGATATTTTTGCCTTATTTCTAGGTGCTCTTGGTGTGTTAACTATGTTAAATATTTGGTCTTTTTCATATGAAGATATCTTTGTAAAACATAATTTATATTTTTTAATAGCATCACTACTATGGCCAATATTAACAATAGTGAGTTCAAAAACAACCAATACCTCGCCAATTACTTTTACGCTTTATCTATATCTCATTTCAACAATATTTCTTGGATTATTTCTTGTGGATATTCCCAAAATCGATTATGGAGGATTTGATAATATTTTTTGGCTTAATATTCTTTGTTTGGCTGTACTTGCAACTACATTTGCAACAACTATTTATTTTATAGGCGTAGAAAAACTTGGCACAAATGAAGTAAGTTCTTTTATCTTTTTAGTGCCTTTATTTGCCGTTGGTTTTAGTG
>Ga0209826_1003105_pt1 | contig 10639 bp, 8 predicted proteins | sample GOMGulsemesocosm_5_FD_184637 | JGI IMG/M metagenome (GOLD analysis project Ga0209826, IMG submission 184637) | Methane-oxidizing microbial communities from mesocosms in the Gulf of Mexico - GOM15C Gulf of Mexico (SPAdes) (version 2) | ecosystem: Environmental > Aquatic > Marine > Cold seeps...
TGGTACAATGATTTGTTTAAGGATGCTAATCGATTAGATATTTGTGGTGAGTCGAGCACTCATTATACAAAATTACCTAATTACCCCCGTACTTTGGAAAGAATGAGTAAGATGCTTAGTAAGCCAAAGTTGGTTTACGTTATGCGTCACCCAATTGAGCGCTTAGTTTCCCATTACATTCATCAATGGACTCAAAACATTATTAAACCGGATATTAATAAAGCGATTGATGAGTTTGATGAGCTGATTGAGTATAGTCGATATACCAAACAGTTAGCGCCATATTTTCAACAGTATGGGCATGGTATGGTTCTACCCGTTTTTGCCGAAGCACTTAGGGTTAGCCCGCAATTTGAATTATCACGGACTAGTAAATTTATTGGGTATAAAGGCGCTGTAGTTTGGCATGATGAACTGCTTGAACAAAATACATCTGGTCAGAGATTTAGGACATTTAAAGGCCGTTTTATTATTGATTCTAAATTGGTAACATTCATCAGACGTAGGCTGGTACCTAAAAGTATACGTGATAGGGTTAAACAGAAATTACGTCTAAGTGAACGACCAAATATTAATGCTGCTCAAATGGAAAAGTTAACAGTTATTTTTGATGGTGACCTCGCTCTATTGGGTGAAATGCTAGGTGTTGAACTAAATTGTGCCAATTATAAACGAGTGGTAACAGAGCAGGAGCTAAATTGGTCTAATAAGTACTGGGGTAATCAATGATTTCTGTGACTAAGCCAGATTGGAGGAGGGAAGTTCCTAGAAAGTTTTGGGATCCGAGCAGGAAGCTCCTTAAGACAATTAGGTTGTACCAAAAGAATAGACAAAAAGATGGTTTTGTGGCTTCATTTATTTGCAAGGTTTGTGTTATTCGACATATTTTTTGGTCTGTGGTGACTGGGGCTGATATACCGCTTAATTGTAAAATTGGTGGTGGATTACTTATTCCGCACCCTAATGGTATCGTTATTCACCCTGGTACGGTTATTGGGGTTAACTGCTTAATACATCAGCAAGTAACGTTTGGGGTTAATAGGAATTCAGAGCAATCGCCCGAAATAGCAGGACATGTGGATATTGGTGCTGGTGCCAAGATTATTGGCCCGATAAAAATAGGTTGTGATGTGCTAGTTGGTGCTAATGCTGTTGTCGTTAAGGATGTTGCAGCTGGAATGGTGGTGGCTGGTATACCGGCTAAAGTGATCGGCAGTACAAAGAAAGGGGTTTGAGGGCATGGTTAGTAGAGGATTGCATATAGGCGCCGTGGTGATTGGGCGTAATGAAGGGCAGCGGCTTATTACCTGTTTAGATTCTTTACTTAACTGTGTTGAACACATTATTTATGTTGATTCAGGCTCATCTGATAACAGCTTACAAGAAGCTAGAGCAAGAGGGGTAGAGTGTATATCTCTAGATTTGAGTGTTCCATTTACGGCTGCGCGTGCGCGAAATAAAGGGGCTGAATTTCTTATTCAAAAGTATCCGGGTTTAAAATATATACAATTTGTAGATGGTGACTGCGAAGTTCAACCGCAGTGGATAGATTCGGCAGAGTGTTTTTTGGAAAGGGAGGCTGGTTATGCGATTGTATGTGGTCGTCGACGCGAGCGCGCTCCTGAAAACTCTATTTATAATCAGCTATGTGATATTGAATGGGATACGCCCGTTGGCAATGCTATGGCTTGTGGTGGTGACGCACTAATTAGAGTTGCTGCCTTTAATCAGGTGGTGGGTTATAGAGATGACCTGATTGCGGGTGAAGAACCTGAATTGTGCTTTCGATTGCGAGAAAAAGGTTGGAGAATTTTTAGACTTGACGAAGAAATGACTCTACATGATGCGGCTATAACAAGGTTTAGTCAGTGGTGGAGTCGGGCTAAGCGGGCTGGTTATGCGTATGCTTCATCACGAGCTTTACATGGAAAGTCGGCAGAAAAGTTTAAAGTAAAAGAAGTGAAAAGTATTCTTGCTTGGGGGGCTTGTCTTCCTGTGCTGGTGGTCTTTTTATCATTTTTTAACGAAGCTTTCCTGTTACTGCTTTGTTTGTACCCCTTACAAATTTTGAGATTATTCTTTAGGTTTAGATCATTTAAGAAATCGGCAATTGTAAAATTTTCTTATGCGTCATCTATACTAATTGCAAAGTTCCCACAATTGATGGGTTTGACGCAGTTTGTAATAGATCAATATAAGGGAAGAGCTGCTCAATTAATTGAGTATAAGTAGCGCATTATAAGATAAGGAAAGTGAAGTGAATTTCAGTATTGGAATTATAGGGTTAGGTTATGTGGGGCTTCCATTGGCCGTTGAGTTTGGTAAGAAGTTTCATACAGTTGGCTACGATATAAATAAAATTCGTATAGAAGAGCTACTGAAAGGGAATGATACGACGTTAGAAACAAGCTCTGATGAAATGGCCGAAGCTTTGGATCTAAGTTTTACAAGTGACGCTTCGGAGTTGAGTTTATGTAATGTTTATATCGTAACGGTTCCTACGCCGATTGATGAAAGTAAGAACCCTGATCTCTCGCCTGTTATTTCTGCAAGCCATTTGGTGGCTAAACACCTTAAAAAGGGTGATATTGTTATTTATGAATCTACTGTTTACCCAGGTGCCACAGAAGAAGTATGCGTACCTATTTTAGAAAAAGTTTCAGGGCTTACATTTAATAATGATTTTTATTGTGGCTACAGCCCTGAGCGTATTAACCCAGGTGATAAAGAGCGTAGGTTAACTAATATTTTAAAAATCACATCTGGTTCTACACCTGAAGTTGCAACGCTAGTAGATGAGTTATACCAATCAATTATTACTGTTGGCACACATAAAGCTAGTAGCATTAAGGTGGCTGAAGCAGCGAAAGTAATTGAGAATACACAGCGTGATCTAAATATTGCTTTGGTTAACGAGTTAGCATTAATTTTTAACCGTGTGGGTATTGATACGGAAGAGGTGCTTGAGGCCGCGGGAACTAAATGGAACTTTTTACCTTTTCGCCCTGGTTTAGTAGGTGGGCACTGCATCGGTGTCGATCCATACTATCTAACCCATAAGGCTGAGTCTTTAGGTTACCACCCTCAGCTAATATCAGCTGGCCGACGCATTAATGACAATATGGGGCATTTTGTTGTTAGTGAGGTTGTTAAGCTAATGGCGAAAAAGAAAATTAATATTGTCGATTCAAAAATACTCATGCTGGGGCTTACCTTTAAAGAGAACTGCCCCGACTTGAGAAATACACGTGTTGTTGAAATGGTTGATGAGCTATCGAATACTTATAACGCAAAAGTTGATGTATATGATCCCTGGGTTGATAAGGCAGATGCTTTAGCGGCCTATAAACTGAGTTTAATTGTGCAGCCAGAGCTTGGGAATTATGATGCGATTATTATTGCAGTGTCGCATAATCAGTTTAAAGACATGGGGGCGATAGGGATAAAAGCCTTGGGTAAGGATAACCATGTTTTATATGATATTAAATATTTACTGCCTTCTGATGAAGTCGATGGGCGACTTTAAGTGGCATACTAATATAAACCTCTTATGTTAGAGCACTTAAAACAACTTTTTTATAAACTTGTATCAGTACGAGAAACGACGACTGAGAATTATTTTCATGTACTTGATGGCTGGCGTGGTTTAAGTATTTTATTTGTATTGGCAACACATTTATTACCATTGGGGCCAAAGTTTTTGAGATTGAATGAAACGTTTGGCCCGATTGGTATGGCATTGTTCTTTACCCTGTCAGGTTTTTTGATAACCAATTTTTTATTACATAGACCTAATTTATTTAATTTCATCGTACGGCGGTTTTTTAGAATTATTCCTTTGGCTTGGTTATATTTATTGGTAGCACTGCCAATTCTTGGAGTGAGTTTTGATGATTATTTGGCTCACTATGCTTTCTATGGGAATTGGCCTCCAATGAACTTTGTAGCAGGATCATCCCATTTTTGGAGCTTGTGTGTGGAAATGCAGTTTTATGTTGGTATAGCTCTGCTGTTCTTCATATTGAAAGAGCGCGCCTTTTATTTAACAATAGTTTTATGTGTTTTAGTTACGCTCTATAGATTGAATAGTGGCGTGCTTATTGCGATTAATACCTATTTTCGGATTGATGAAATATTAGCAGGTGTTATCGTGGCGATGGCATACAATAATAAATTAGGTGAATGGCTGACTCGTTTGTTTAAATGGGTTAACCCTTATTATATGATGCTTTTATTGTTGGTTTCATGCCATCCAGAAAGTGGGTTTATGAATTATTTCAGGCCTTACTTTGCAGCTACATTGGTTGCATCAACTTTATATAGTCCACCCTTGAAGCTAGCTAATTTTCTTAATATGAAAATCCTGGTGTACTTGGCTGGTGTTTCTTATGCCTTATATGTCATTCACCCTTTACTAGCTCATACTTGGTTGGGAAGTGGGGATGTTTTTGAGAAATATTCAAAACGGCCCTTATTATTTTTGGTCCTTTTTGCGCTGGCTCATTTATCCTCTTTTTATTATGAAAAATATTGGATTAGTTTGGCTAAAAAACTAACAAGTAAAAAATAAATTAGAATAAAGAGATATTTAAAAATAATGGAGTATTGTTAGTGTCTGATAGTTATGTGATTGTTTCACCTTGTCGCAATGAGGCGGCTTTTATGAGGAATACGCTTGATAGTGTGGTGAAGCAGTCGATATTGCCTACATTATGGGTGATAGTAGATGATGGATCTACCGATGCTACGCCTGATGTATTAGCTGAGTATGCTGCTAAGTATTCGTTTATTCAGGTGGTTACTCGTGAAAATAGAGGGCACCGAAGTGTTGGGCCAGGTGTTATCGAAGCCTTTTATGAAGGACTTGATACGGTTGATCTAAAGCAGTTCGATTTTATTTGTAAATTAGATCTTGATTTGATTATGCCCCCCCGTTATTTTGAAACATTGGTAGCACGGATGATTGATAACCCACGTTTAGGCAACTGTAGTGGAAAGCCTTACTATATTGATAAAGTGACAGGTGATTTTGTGAGTGAAGGCTGTGGTGATGAAAATGCTATTGGTGCTTCCAAATTCTATCGGCGTGAGTGTTTTGAAGAAATTGGTGGTTTTGTTAGGCAAGTTATGTGGGATGGTATTGATGGGCATCGCTGCCGTCAGTTAGGCTGGGTTGCTATGAGTTGGGACGAGCCGGATATTCGTTTTACTCATCTTAGGCCGATGGGCTCAAGTCAGCAGAATATTATCATTGGCAGAGTTCGACATGGTTTTGGACAGTATTTTATGGGGACAGGTGTTGTTTATATGTTGGCATCAGGTATTTATAGAATGACAAGGCCACCGTTAGTTATAGGTGGTTTAGCAATGATGTGGGGCTATATCAAAAGTTTCTTAACAGGTGTGCAGCGTTTTGAAGATAAAGAGCTGGCTTCTTTTATTAGAAAGTATCAATGGGCTTGTTTACTGAAAGGAAAAGAAAAAGCAACAGCTGATCTTAATAAGGAACAAGCTGGTATTTGGCATGAAAACCACTCGTGAAGATAGTATTTTAAATATAGGGTTATTGGTGATGTTTTTAATAATAAGTTGTTTCGGAGGGGGAAGTTTTGATAAGTGAAAAAGGTAACGTTTTAATAATTTCATCCCTTGGGCCGCGCCCATACCTTGGGGGGATTGAGAATGTTATTGATACGTTAATGAACTCTGAGCTAAAGCTTTCTTACGAATTTTTTATATTAGACACCTATCGGGAGCCTAAAAAAGGTAGGTCATTATTTTCTAAAGTTCTGTTTGCACTCTCCCTTCCTTTTGTTTGCGTACTTAAAATATTAAAAATAAAGCCTGATATTGTGCATATACACTTTTGTAGTAGAACAGACTTTTGGAAACATGCGATTTGCCTCTTTACATGTAAACTAATGAGGGTGAAGGTTATCTTTCATCTTCATGGCGGTAGTTTTGATACGGTTTATGAACAATACTCGGAACCATTAAAGCTTCTAGTGAGGTGGATACTATCATCGCCAGATATACTTATTGCCCTGTCTTCATACTGGGAGGGGTTTCTAAAGAAGGTTACATCAAACGTTAGTATTTTAGTGGCCCCTAACCCGATTGATTGTAATAAGCTTGGTTCTTATGCCAATCATTCAGCTAATGAAATCCAATTATCTGTCACTTTACTTGGGTGTGTCGGGGAAAGGAAAGGGCATTTTGATGTGGTTAAAGCGGCAGAAATAGTTATAGATAAGTATCCAAGCGCTCAGTTTTACTTTGCTGGAAATGATGAGATAGCAGGTGCTACAGCTAAATTGAAGCTTTTGGCTAAACAAAAAAATGTTAATGCCAATTTGCATTTTCTTGGCCCTGTCTTTGGGGAGGGAAAGCTTAAACTATTGGGTGAGTCAGGTGTTATAGTTTTGCCATCATACGCTGAAAATATGCCTATAAGTGTTCTAGAGGGGATGTCTGCAAATAAGACGGTTATTACTACTAAGGTTGGTGCTCTCCCTGAGGTGGTTATTGATAATGAAAGTGGTATTCTAATTGATGCGGGTGACTGGGAGTCTTTAGCGAATAGCATAATATTTTTGTTTGATAACCCTCATAAAGCATTTGAAATTGGAGAGAATGCAGGCTTACGAGTAAGAGAAAATTGGGATGTCTCGAAAATAGCAAAAAACTTTGGCTCAATGTATCGGGGCTTACTAAAAGAAGGTTAGTTGTTAGGCGAAAACTTGAAGGAGTGAAATCAAAGTGTATCCAACGATAGCAAGGTTTAATCATTGGCTAGTTCAAAAAGTCCGTGGTTGGAATTATGAGTCAGAATTAAGCACTTTAATAGACAGTGAAAGTGAAATGAAGGAGTTGCATGAGTCTATACGCTTAAAAGCATTAAAAGACTTACTTAAGCATTGTTCTTTAAATGTACCTTTTTATAGGGAGAGTTGGCGTAAATTAGGTTTTTCGCCAGATGAGGTTACGCTTAAAAGTGGCCTAGAGGTGTTACCGGTTTTAACCAAAGAGAACCTTAGGGAGCATTATAAGTTATTTAGTTCAAGTAATAAGCCCCCCTTCGATGTATGGAAATCAAGTGGGTCAACGGGTAAACCATTCCCTTTTATTTTAGATAATAACGCCATTAAATATAATACTTTTGCTGCTCTTGCAAGAGGAAAGAAGTGGTGGGGCTGGGAATCTGGTGAACCTGAGGCGATGATTTGGAGTGGGGTTTCTGACGCAAGCGGAACTCTGAAAGGGAGGCTACAAGCGTTTAAAAGGCGACTCTCTTGGGAGCTTCAAAATATAGTGTTAATTGATGTTTATAAGCTTGACTCTTCGAGTATAGAGAAAGGTTATAAATTGCTAATGAGGCATAAGCCTAAGTTGATACGTGGAATATCGTCTGGTTTGTACAGGTTTTGTGTCGGTTTGAATTCCCTTGGGCTAGATGGGCATAAGCTTAATATTCCTGTTGTTATATACACTGGTGAGGGCCTTCCTCAAAGTCAGAAAATATTTATTGAACAGGTTTTGGGCTGCCCTGTTGTTTGTGAGTATGGGTGTACTGAGTTAGGAGTAATCGGTTTTGAGTGTCCTGAAAGAAAAATACATTTGTCTGATGATAATCTATTTTGTGAGTTTATAAGAGATGGTAGGCCAGCAGAAGCTGGCGAGGTTGCTGAACTGGTAGTAACTAATATGCGGAATTATGCTTTTCCATTAGTTAGGTATTCAGTGGGTGATTTCGTTGTGCCTTCTGATGGGGTCTGCAAGTGTGGTAGAACATTGCCTTTAATTGATGGAATACAAGGAAGACTGCATGACGCCATTATTTCTCCTGATGGTTCGGTGGTACATGCTTTGTTTTTTACTCATTTGTTTGATCGGTATGAAGAGGTGCATCAGTTTAGGGTTGTTCAAGAGGCTAATTATGATGTGAATGTAGAATTAGTTTCTTTGGGGGAATTAAGTGCAGCAGTAATTGATGATGTACAGGGCTTAGTTGATACTAAGTTAGGCAATAAAGTTATTGTGAAGGTATTGCAAGTTGAGTCTTTGCCTGTTTCGGCAAGAGGTAAAACTCCTTGGATTATTTCTAAATTTAAGCCAAATGGTTAACAAAATCATGGGGTCAGCCAGCTCAAAATCATGGGGTCAGCCAGCTTGATTTACTTCTTGTTGGGTTCTGAATTATAAATGAATAAAAAAAATAGCTTTTTAGCAAGAAACACTTTTTGTATTCTTGGTTTGCCATTTGATGCGGTAGACCTAGACGATTCTGTCAGCAGTATAAGTTCTGCGGTTGATTTGTCTGAACCTTGTTTTCTTTCTACGCCTAACCTTAATTTTGCTATTGCTACGCAATTAGATACTGCATTTTTTAATTCGGTTATTGATAGTGATTTAAGCGTGGCGGATGGTATGCCGCTTATATGGGTGGCAAAGCTTTTAGGTATTCCAATTAATGAACGTGTCGCAGGTTCTACTTTATTTGATGAGTTATCTAAGCGCCCACGAGATAAGAAAATTAAAGTGTTTTTCTTTGGTGGGCAGGAAGGTATTGCTGAGCAGGCCCATCATAAGTTAAATGAACAAAGTGTTGGCATGATCAGTTGTGGTTTTTATGGACCTGGTTTTGTTTCTGTGGATGAAATGTCGGCAACAGCAATTATTAATGAAATTAATCATGCTAATCCTGATTTTATTGTGGTTGCTCTTGGTGCTCAAAAAGGGCAACAATGGATCCAAAAGAACCGTGAGCAATTAAAGGCACCTGTTATTAGTCATCTAGGGGCAGTGGTCAATTTTGTTGCTGGTTCAATAGATCGTGCGCCAGTTATGTGGCAACGCTTGGGTGTTGAATGGCTTTGGCGTATTAAACAAGAGCCTAGCCTATGGAAACGTTATTGGCAGGATGGTTTAGCTTTTATTAGCTTAATGTTGATGAAAGTATTACCGTTAGCTATTTATGATAGATACCTGAAAAGAAAGGCGTGCTGCAAGGGTTGTGGGAATATTGGATGGTTAGCGAATGATAATAAGGTTGTTGCGTTGGCGGGTTGCTTAAGAAATGAACATCTTAGCCCAATAAAAGAATTTTTATCCTCTATACTTGATCAGGCTGTCAAGGAAGAGATAAATCAAAATTTAATGTTGGATTTTGCAGATGTGAGCTATATTGATGCGGCATTTATTGCAACATTAATGCTATTTCAACGCCAGCTTGAAAAGCGCGGCAGGGGAGTGGTATTGTTGAATCTATCGACACGAATTGAACGAATTTTAAAATTTAATAATGTAAGTCAGCGATTTGTTATTGAAAAATAATGATTAAATAGATTAAGAAACCATAGGGAGATGCTTTGCTTTTAACACGACAAACGGGATTATTTTTTCTCGCATTAATAATAGCGGTATGGTCATACTGGAATGGTTTATCTGAGGCTTTTTTTCGATGGGAGAACCAGGAGGAATATAGTCATGGTTTTTTAATACCACTGGTTACCTTATATATTCTTTGGGAAAAGAAAGGTCTTATTTTTTCCTCTGCTAGCACAGCATCATGGTTAGGGGTATGGTTGGTTGCTGTTGCTTCTGTGGTTTTTTTGGTGGGTGAGATTAGTGCGCTCTATTTATTGATTCAGTATGCTTTTGTGTTGGCGCTGATTGGTATTTCGTTAGTCACTTTAGGTAAGGGTAGTAAATATACCTTGGCGCCTATTTTGTTACTTCTTTTTGCGATCCCTTTGCCCTATGTTATTGAGGTTGTGCTAACGGCTAAACTACAGCTGATTTCATCTGCGTTGGGTGTCAGCTTCATTCGTTTTTTCCAAATACCTGTTTTTCTGGAAGGAAATGTTATTGATTTAGGTGTTTATCAATTACAAGTTGTAGAGGCGTGTAGTGGTTTAAGGTATCTATTTCCGCTGATGAGTTTAGGTTTTATTGCAGCCTATTTTTATCAAGCTAAATTTTGGAAGCGGGCGATTGTGTTTTTAGCGACGATCCCTATTACTATTTTGATGAATAGCTTCCGTATAGGTGCTATTGGTGTTCTGGTTGATAACTGGGGTATTTCAATGGCGGAAGGCTTTTTGCATGACTTTGAAGGCTGGATTATTTTTATGGCCTGTGCAGTATTACTGTTTATATTAATTTGGTTGCTTGAAAAACTAACAGGGAGCAAAGCAAGCTTAGCTTCTCTTTTTGCCGTTGTTGATGCACCGATGCCGGCCAAGGATCAAAATCAGTTTTTACAGAACTTTAATAGTAAGCCGTTAGTTGCTGTTATTTTATTATTACTTGCTTCTGGCGTTGCGACACAGTTTCTTGATAAACGTGCAGAAAGTTATCCTGAACATATACCGTTTGTGAATTTCCCATTACAGCTTGAGAGTTGGCGTGGTCAGCACGATAAGCTTGATGTGGCCGTTGTTGATAAACTCGGAATGACGGATTATTTGTTAGCAAATTACCGTAATGAGCAAGGTACGGTTATCAATTTTTATGTGGCTTACTATCAATCACAGCGCAAGGGTGTTTCACCGCACTCACCAAGGGTATGTATTCCTGGTGGTGGTTGGGAGATTGCTGAATTTGATCGAATTGAAGCAAACAACCAACCTGTTAACCG
>Ga0209826_1003106_pt1 | contig 10636 bp, 7 predicted proteins | sample GOMGulsemesocosm_5_FD_184637 | JGI IMG/M metagenome (GOLD analysis project Ga0209826, IMG submission 184637) | Methane-oxidizing microbial communities from mesocosms in the Gulf of Mexico - GOM15C Gulf of Mexico (SPAdes) (version 2) | ecosystem: Environmental > Aquatic > Marine > Cold seeps...
ATTGTGAATCGTAGTGTATTCTTACGTTATAAATATACATTTAGTGTTATAGCTGTCGTTCTTAAAACACTCCATAACGTCTGCTTTTGGCTCAGATTGTGTGAAAACTCTAGAGCATAAGCAGTAAGTGGGAAAAACCTTTCATATTTTTACATTTATAAAATCTTAGTGACCTTCAAAAGGCTACTGATCATATGAGGCATCTTTTTGGGCAATATGAATAAAGATTCGTTTGAACAAATATCTTAAACAATTACAATGATATCTGTTAGAACGGTTGAAGGAGAGTTAGGCTATTTTATGATGAAGTATATGATGAGTTTTATATTTGCTATTGTATGTTCAATGCCATGCATTGCTGATCAACTTGAAACAGAAGAATTAAAAATAGGGGTTTTATCTAAACGTGGACCAGATATGGTATATAAACGTTGGAGCTCACTTGCTGACTATTTGACTAATACGTTACCTCAATACCAGTTCAAAATAACGCCACTTACCTTTGAAGAAATTGAACCTGCAGTAGTAGGGAGGCAAATTGACTTTTTATTAACTAATTCTGGGATGTTTGTTAACTTATCATTTACTTATGACCTTTCCGCTATTGCCACACTTAAACGTAAAATTTTAGGTCAGGCCTATATGGAATTCGGTAGTGTTGTTTTTACTAAGGTCGACCGTACAGAAATTATTGAATATCCTCATTTAGTTAGCCAACGTGTTGCTGCCGTCAATGAGCGTTCCTTAGGAGGTTGGATTGGGGCGCTACGAGAATTAGATTCTTTAGATATTTCAAGTGAATCATTTTTATCACTAGATTTTCTTGGGACTCATGATGCAGTCGTTTATGCGGTTAAAGATAACAAAACAGATGTTGGTATTGTCAGAACTGATACATTAGAAAGAATGGCTGCTGAAGGAAAAATAGACCTAACTAACTTTAAAGCAATACCTTTACCAATACAGATAAAAACAGCAAAGGGCTATAGTGATAACTACCCTTTAATGTTAAGCAGCAGACTCTATCCAGAGTGGCCTATGATTAGGCTCCCTCATGTACCAGACAATCTTGCTGAAAGAGTTTCTTCTGCTCTTTTATTACTGCCTGCTGATTCAAAAGCTGCTGTAGAAGCAAAGATAATGGGCTGGACTATTCCTAAAAATTATCGAGAAGTTGACTTGGCTTTTAGCCAATTAAAGCAAGGCGCATATAAAAAACTAACGAATTATTCCATTGTCGATGTTATTGAACGCTATTGGAAGTATTTTTTTATCGTTCTTTTTTTTATCACAACAATGATTGTTACAACACTATATATTTTACGATTAAACAAAGATTTAAAACGATCTCAGGCAAAATTAAAAACTTTAGCAACGCATGACAACCTCACAAGACTGCCAAACCGTATTTTATTTTCGGAGCTGGCAAATAAATATATTGCCATAGCAAAACGAGAAAATCGTAATGCAATTGTTATGTTTATGGATTTAGATCGATTTAAAAATGTAAATGACAACTATGGCCATGATGTAGGCGATCACCTTTTAAAAGAAATAGCTGGTCGCATTGCTAATATACTGCGTAGTGATGATGTTATTGCCCGAATTGGTGGGGATGAGTTCTTAGTCATGTTATGGAATGTCGAATCTATAACCAATGCAGAAGAAATCATGCGCCGTTTGATACAAGTCGCTTCACTTCCTATACAAACAAATAAGAGTGAACCTGTAGAAGTTGGATGCAGTATTGGAGCAAGTTATTTCCCTCAGCATGATGATCAACTAGACGGTTTAATTAAAAAAGCAGATATAGCTCTTTATCAGGCTAAAAATAAGGGACGAGGAACCTATGTTATCTACAATTAAAATAACATTAACTCTCAATTATTAATCAATAATATATTAATTTAAGAAGCAGCCTAAATTACTCTTTGGGGGGAAGAAAATAAACAAAGTAATTGGGAATCATGTTTTTAAAATCAAGTACATTTTTTGCAAATTCAACCAACCGCAGACGGTATATTGAACATTATGTTAATGATTTTAATTTGCAATATTTTAGCAGTGAAATAGGGGATAACTGGCAACAAAGCAACACCAAGGAAGCACAGATCTTCTTGTATAACAACGCATCATTTACTATGGGACGTATTGGTGTGTGGGTTCAATACGAAAATGACCAAGGAGGAATAAGTGAAGCTCAAATATATAATAGCGATAGTGATGTGGTTGAGGACGAAAGTAAAGATATCATGGTTTTGTTACCTTCGACGGCACATAGTATCCGTGTTGGCTATAAGGCTAAAGGTGAAATATCTAGCTGGCCCTTTAATGGATATAACTGGAAACACTGTGGTTGGGTAGAGCTGAGTGATGAAGTTACAGGGGCAGTATTTAAAGGAGATGGCTTGTTATATAGTAAAGAGTGTTCACAGGAGTATAGTGCTAGTGTAGAAGCCACTGATCAAAACAACATAGGGGCTGTACTGGGTATAATCCTTGACTAAAATGGAAGCTTACCAGTCGTTGATTTAAAGGGAGGAAGTTCTTTTGCCTACCCTTTAAATCAATTGAGTCTGACCTTAAGCCATGTTGTTTTAGCTACTGCCCCAGCCATTAGAAGTTGCTCTTATGGGATTAGGTTTAGTTTGATTTATAAGTGTAAATTACCGTAATTTAACGTAGAATAAATACTTATACATAACACCCAAGAGGAATACACTATGTCTTTAATTGATTTTATAAAAAACCTATTTGCATCACCTGAGAAAGTACAGATTCCAGAAGATTCAATGCTAAGGCGCCATTATTTTCAAAATTTAGAAGCAAATAAAGATCGATAGGTTTTACGTTGAGAATGAGTACAAAATATTCACTGGATGGCAGAAGATGATGCAACTAAAGCATCAATCAGAAATGCTATGTCACCGTTAAGTGTGGAAAATATAACTCAAAACTTTTGAAAGCTTGATCTACTTGGCTTTAAACAGCATTTCATCACTTTCTTAAGTAATTGAAAAAACAAGTTATTTAAAAATTCCACACTTTACGGTGACATAGCCATCAGAAATGCGGTTGTAGGATCACCGACTGCAATAGAGGTTGTTGCTCAAAATCGACGGCATACATCCATTTGCAGCAAACAAATTATAATCTTAAGTTTACTCGGTTATATTGTGAAGAAAAACTCGGCGGCTTTCCTCCGAGTTTTTTATTTTAAGGCAGTGATCTCTTTTCTAGGGTATTACTTTATCCGTTAGACTTTATTTCAAGTTATTTCTCCCAATGGCCATGCACCTCAAAAATTACAGAGCTATATTTTGTCTTTTTTCTTATCTATTTGTGTCTCCTATTACTTTTGGAAACCCTCTCGAAAACTATATTTCAAGTGCTGAGTCTACCTATCGCTGGAACCCAATACACTCTTCTAATGAAGCATGGGGTTCAATTAATCGTTATGAATTAATAAGCCAAAATTGGCGAGGCCATAGCTGGAAACATTACCTTGTTATGGTCAGACCCAAAGTTATTCGTAACCCTGATATTGCCTTCTTAAAAATTGCAGGTGATGGTAACGGCGAAAAGCAAATTGAAAACCTAAAATTTTTAGCAGAACGAGGCGGGGCCGTTGCAGCAGTAATAATGAATGTGCCCAACCAACCGTTTTATCAGGGGCGGCGTGAAGATGCTTTAATTGCATACACCTTTAATCAATATTTAAAAACCCATGATGAAACATGGCCGCTACTCTTTCCAATGGTTAAAAGTGCAATCAAGGCCATGGATACAATTCAGAAAATCAGTCAATTAAAACATCAACAAGCCATTAGTCGATTTGTTTTAAGCGGCGCTTCAAAAAGGGGCTGGACAACCTGGCTAACAGCATCGGTTGATAAGCGAATAGCGGCAATTGCACCTATAGTGATCGACACTTTAAATATGAAAGCGCAACTGCAATGGTCTGAACAGGTTTATGGAAAACAAAGCATTAAAATTAAAGATTATACGGAATTAAACCTGCATAGAAAGATGGATAATGATGATATGCAACAGCTGCGTAGCTGGGTTGACCCTTATACAAATATTCAAAATTTCACTTTACCCAAGTTATTACTGTTAGGCACTAACGACCCTTATTGGACAATAGATTCATTGCGTCATTACTGGAATGAATTGCCAGAACCAAAATTAATTTATCAAACCCCCAATGCAGGGCACCATCTTAATGGAGGCAAGCAAGCCCTTCAAACCTTAGCAGCTTTTTTTGAATTGATTGCTGATAAAAAACCGTTGCCCAAACTGACATGGCAGTTTGATAAAGTGAATAGCATTCACTCTAGTGCCAATATTAATATTGACCAGCCCTCTAGTGTTTTTAACTTATGGAGTGCCCATTCTGAAGATCGGGACTTTAGGAATAATAAATGGACAAAACAAACAGTAAAGCTATCTCAAAATAACAGACAGGCGACGTCAGTAATATCTATTCCCAATTCGGGCTATCAAGCCTATTTACTTGAAGCTGTACTACAAACAGAGACAGGCCATCCATATAAACTTTCTACCATGGCAAAAGTAACACCTGATACAAAACCTTGTAATTGCTGGATTGTTAAGCAAGCAGAGGCGGGTGCTTTGTTAGCAAATTAAAATAATAGATGCAGTTGCTATTGGGTAAAGTTTGATATGCTCATCTTGACTAGGTGGGATATCCTTTTCCTTAGGTAAAAAAATTCCAATTCGTTAAAACCTTAGCCTGACGACAGGTTATTGGTTAAAAATATCAATGCAGCACCTTTAGCTTATCAAAGTATTGGGTGACAATTATTGTAATGGTTTAGTTTTTGTGTGGTCAATAACATTAATCACTAGATACAGCTGGTAATCATGCTTATCACTCAGCATAACAAATCAAAAATCTCTTTTAATATGTTATACAATGGTGTTATTAATAGATGTTAATGGTGATGACATGAAAACCACAACACAGACCGAACAAAATAAAGTAAGAACCACTTTATATTTAACCCCTGAAAATAAACAAGGGCTTGATCGCATTCCACGAGGTCAAAAAACGGCGTTGATGAACAGAGCCATTGCCAATGCACTTAAGGAATTAGAAAAAAAAGAAAATACTAAACAATTTATCGAAATGATAAATCAGATTGAGCCCGTTAAAATGGGTTTATCTTCTGAAGATATTATTCGGCATTTAAGAGCAGACAAAGAAATACCTTCAACAGATCTTCAGGACAATAATGAATAACGTGGTTTTAGATTCTTGTGTGTTCAGTAAATTATTCTTACAGGAACCCGATCACCAAGATGCGATTGAATTAATCACTGAACTGAGTCAGAGAAATATCAAGGTGTTGGTACCCTCGCTATTTATATATGAGGTTTTGAGTATTGCTGCAACGAGTTCTTTTCCGATTAAAAAGGTCTATGCATTAATAATGCAATATCAATTAGCTAATCTAGAAATTGTGGAGCTGGATGAGATAACTATTCTAAAGGCCATTGATATTTGTGCCCATGGGCATAAGAAGTCAGGTTTTCCTTCTTTTTATGATGCCAGTTATCATGCCTTAGCTATTAATAATAAATGTCAGTTTATTACCGCAGATAAACGCCATGTTGTTAAAGCAAAGGCCTTTGGACATGTGGTCTTGTTGAGCAACTGGAAAGATCTTTTCAAGTAAGAAAAGGGGACATCCTTAAATCCCCCTACTGTGACTGGCCTGAGCATGCTTAGCGTGTCTTAGGTATCGTTTTTTAGGAGTCAGGCTCCATCCCAGGCTTTCATAATCTCCATGTAAATATGGTAACTAGATTTAACTAGACAGTAAGTATAAGCTGGTCGTACTTTGTACAATTACAGTTTGTAATAATTTAATTGAGAAGCAATAGCACTTAACTGTTTATCGCTTGCCAATATTCCATTGATTCTTCGCGATGATACCTGAATCTACTATCGGTCTTGACTCATGAATAAGTTATTTTCTAATCACTAGTTTAGTATACAGCACTATAATATAGGAGCGCTTCTGGAGTGATTAAGAGTAACTTGTGGTTTGTAAACACCATATTAATATATTTCTAAATTCTAATATATTTTTTAAAAATTCTGCTATATTTAATTCTAATAATAAAAATTGTTGCACTGGCTTGGCTGTTTGTTTTATGTCGTTACCAAGTGCATTTGTAGGGTTAATCTTTTGTATTCTCAGGTTTTAAAAACTCATAATGGACATTTGCTTCGTGAAGAACAGGTTAAAGCACTTTATGATAATAACCAATTTTCAACAATAGGATCAATTCTTGTTGTTAGTGTGCTTTATTGGATTTTTCCGAAAAAGTTGGTTGGAAGCTTTGAAATTGAATATTTGTTCTTTTTAGTAATAGGTATTTCAATCTTACGTGGGTTTGATGCTTTCTTATTTTATAGAACAGACAAAGTAAACCTTAACTATAATCAGTTTTTAACTCGTTTTTCTATTGGATCTACATTAGCGGCTATTGCATGGGCCGTCTTATTCTGGAATGTTTTTTCTGTCAGTTCTTTTGAATACCAAGCTTTAGTTATTCTTTTTTATATGGCTATTCCATCATTTGCCATCACCACGTTACCTTATCACTTTGGTATTGTTCTTTCTTTTTTAGTTTTAGTTATATTGCCTATTGAAGTGAAAGTAATAAAAGAAAATTCTGATTTTTATACAGCACTCACATTTTTTGTTCCGCTTTATTTTCTATTTCTATTAAACACGGCTAAAAGAGTTAATGAAAATTTTTTTGATAATATTCAATTACAGATAGAGTATAAAAACAAAGAAATAGAATTAACTAATCAGCAATATGCCTTAGATCAACATGCAATCGTTAGTGTTACTAATGTGCGAGGTGAAATTATCTCAGTGAATGATAAGTTCCTTGAACTTAGTAAGTATTCAAGAGATGAGTTGATAGGACAGAACCATCGAATCGTAAAATCTGAAGAACATTCTTTAGATTTCTTTCAGCGTATGTGGTCAACAATTAGCAAAGGTAATGTCTGGCATGGAGAGATTAAGAATCATGCAAAAGATGGCTCTGTATATTGGGTCGATTCTACTATTGTGCCTTTTCTGAATGATCAGGAAGAAGTTTATCAATATATTTCTATACGGACTGATATTACTGCAGTAAAAGAGCTTGATCAAAAAAATTACGATGATAAGAATGATGCTCTTAATCGTGCAAAAGTAGCACAAATTTTACAAGGGCAAAGAACACTAAAATATCGTATGCTTGAGGTTTTGGATACATTATCTCAAGCAGAAGGGTTACAAATTCAAAATAAACTAGGTGTCTTTTTATTACCTGAAAATGCTTATGAGTTGGAAATGTTTGTTACTCACGGTCAATACACTGAAGAGTTTTTGCATAAAGAAAAGTGCGTTAAATTAGGAAGTTGTTTATGTGGTAAAGCAGCTGTTTCATCTGAACTAATAGTTTCAGATGATTGTATGACTGACCCTGACCATACCCATAGCTTTAAAAATATGAGTCCACATGGACATTATATTGTTCCACTTCTTCATGATGGCAAAGTTCAAGGAATTTTGTTTATTTATACAGACCCATTTCCCCCTAGAAACCAAGAAAGACTAGACACACTAAAATTTATAGGTGATCTTCTTGGTGTTGCAATTGCAAATGAACATGTTAAAGATGAATTGCAATCAGCAAGGATAAATGCAGAAAGCATCGCTCAATCAAAGTCAGATTTTCTTGCCAATATGAGTCATGAAATTAGAACACCAATGAATGGTGTTTTAGGTATGCTCGATTTACTAAAAAACCAACCTTTAGATAATAATGCTAGGCGCCATGTTGAAATTGCTCATAGTTCAGCAGGTATGTTGCTAAATGTTATTAACGATATTCTTGATATTTCAAAGATAGAATCAGGGAAATTACATATTGAAAATATTGATTTTGATGTGTGTCAAGCAGTGGAAGATAGTGCTGAGTTATTATCTAAATTGGCATATAACAAAGATCTTGAATTTTCAGTATTTATTTCCTCAGATACGATAAATAAACTAAAGGGTGATGTCCATAGATTACAACAGGTTTTAAATAATCTAATAACTAATGCGATAAAGTTCACCCAGCAAGGAGACGTTTTAATTAGAGTTTTAACTGTTGATAAAGCTAAAGAACAAGTCGTATTAAGATTTGAAATAAAAGATTCTGGAATTGGTATTAGTAAAGAGAAACAAGAGATATTATTTCAAGCATTCACTCAAGCTGATACATCAACTAGTAGGAAATATGGCGGTACTGGACTGGGTTTGGCAATTTCTAAAAAGCTAGTTGAAATGATGGGTGGGGAGATAGGTTTCAATAGTATCGTTGGAAAAGGATCTACCTTTTGGTTTGAACTTCCATTTGATATTGTTTCTCAGGATACAGTTGACGCAACTATTTTTGATGGTATTCGATTTTTAACTATTGATGATAATGAAAATAATTGTTTAATATTGAAAGAATATATTGAAAGCTGGGGTGGCGAAAGCATTTCAGAGACAATTCCAGAGATTGGTTTGCATCGACTAAATGAGGCTGTAGAACAAGGGCAACCCTTTGATATATTACTGCTCGATATGAATATGCCTCATGTTACTGGTCAGGAAGTGGCTATAGAAATTCGCAAAAATGTAGCATTAAAACAACTCAAAATCATTCTACTGAGTTCTTTTAATTCAGGTTCAGATAACAAGGACTTATTTAATTTAGAACTCAACAAACCAGTTAGAAAATCTTTGCTTTATGACGCAATAACGAAGGTTAAGGATGATGGAGTATTAGTTGAAAATACTGAAAGTAGTGATAAATTAGAAACAACAAAATTACAAGGAAAAATATTATTTGTTGATGATAATCAGATTAATCAACATGTTGGTAAAGAAGTATTATTACGACTTGGGCTTGATAGTGAAATAGTCAGTAATGGGCAAGAAGCCGTAGATGCTAGAAAAAATGGAAATTTTGATTTGATTTTAATGGACTGTCAAATGCCTATTATGGATGGGTTTGAAGCAACAAAAGAGATTAGGGCATTTGAAAAAAAGTCAGGTAAAAACAATATAAAAATTGTTGCGTTAACCGCAAATGCAATGCAGGGTGATAGAGATAAGTGCTTAGACGTTGGAATGAATGATTATTTAACTAAGCCGTATACTATTGTTTCATTACATAAAGTGTTGTCTCAATGGCTTATAGAAACAGAAATTAATATTAAAACATTAACGGTGGAAACTGCTGATAATTCAAATTTATCAGATCTTATTGATATTCCTAAATTTGAAGAAACAAAGGAATTGATGGGAGAAAAGATAACATTAATAATCAATTCATTCTTTGAGTCTAGTCATAAGCACCTTAATGAAATCAACAGTAGTCTAGATTGTTCTGATTTAGATGCTTTAAAAACTGCTGTTCATTCACTAAAAGGTAGTTGTGCTATTCTTGGTATGTCTAAACTTTTTGAAGTCTGTAATGATGTAGAAACAAAATGTAGGTTAGGCGACAAAGATAATATAAATAAACTTGTTGAAGAAATTGGCCAGTTACATGATGCAAGTAAAGAGGCGATAGAGGATCTTATGAGTAAAGAGGTTGAATAAAGTGGATATTAATATTCTTGAAAGGGCAAAGCCTCTTATTCTGGTTGTTGACGATGATTTCGTTGGTCGAATCTATATTGAAAAAGCATTATTGGATGATGGCTATGATGTTCTTACTGCGGAGAACGGACAACAAGCATTGTTACTAGTAGAGCAGAAATCACCTAATATGATCGTGATGGATGTAATGATGCCTATTATGGATGGTTATCAAGCCTGTTTCAAAATAAGAGAAGGGGAAGGCGAACTTCAAGTTCCCATTTTGATGTTAACGGGGTTAGATGATATTGAGTCAATCGAAAAATCATTTGATGCAGGCGCAACAGACTTTATTGTTAAACCTATTAATTTACCTATTTTTAAGCAGCGTATTCGATATGCTTTAAAAACACATAAGACTGATATTGAACTTCATAAACATCAATTACGTCAGGCTCATGCCCATAAAGTAGCACAACTAGGGTACTGGGATTGGGACCTTAAAAGTAATCAAATTTATTGGTCGAATGAAGTCTATAGTATTTTATCTGTTTCAGAAAATGAGTTTGAAAATAACCTTGAAGCTTTTAAAGCTCGAACACATAAGGACGATAGCAATAAAATATATAATGCTGTTAAAGAATCTTTGGAACAAGGTGTTCCTTATAGTATTGAATATAGGGTTAGTCGTCCAGACCATAAATATCAAGTTGTACATCAACATGCAGATTTAATAACAAATGAAAAAGGAGAAGTTGTTCGGTTTCTTGGGATAGTACAAGATATTACGGAAACATATCTTGCTCAAGATAAGATTCGGCATTTAGCTTATTATGACGTTTTAACAGGGTTACCTAATCGCACTTTATTTCATGATCGTTTAGATTATTTATTAAAGATGTGTAAACGAAATACAAATAAATTAGCAATACTCATTATTGATCTTGATCGTTTTAAAAATATTAATGACTCTCTAGGGCATG
>Ga0209826_1003107_pt1 | contig 10634 bp, 4 predicted proteins | sample GOMGulsemesocosm_5_FD_184637 | JGI IMG/M metagenome (GOLD analysis project Ga0209826, IMG submission 184637) | Methane-oxidizing microbial communities from mesocosms in the Gulf of Mexico - GOM15C Gulf of Mexico (SPAdes) (version 2) | ecosystem: Environmental > Aquatic > Marine > Cold seeps...
CAAAGAGTGACCTTTTTTGCACCTTTATTAATTTGTTGAGCAATCACTTCTTTCACTGATGCATGGCAATACTGTGCTCCTGTAAGATATTCATATCGTTCAGGTATAGATATATCATTTTTAAAATTATCTCCTAACCACTCCCTTGCTATATTTCTATTTAAATACTGGCTGTCATGCCTCGTACTAGAGTCCAACAAACAAGAAGAGCAAACGTCATCACACTTTTCAATACACTCAAGACTGTCATATGCACTTTTTAACAAATCGGTAATGTAATGCGGAGCAGAAGTTGAGAAACCAGCCCCTCCTGAAATAATGTCATATATTTGAATGACCATAGCACTATTGCCTGAACCTACTATTTTACTAGGTCTAATGGTATATCCCATTTCACTAGTAGATACGCCAAGTTTTTCTGATAATGCATTACGAAGAGAGACAGCTAATGTTGTTGCTACAGTCTTTCCTTCAGGAGAGTCGGGAATATAAATGTTATTTTTAGGATTTCTTAATGTAATTTCAAATACATCAGTGAAACTTGAACAACCTAAGTGAATATTTGACTGTATAATTGAGCTTCCTTCACATTGTTCTTTTGATTTTTCACTTCCCTTAGTACCAGGCATACTTACAACTGGCCGATGCGGCTCATTTGGTGTTAAAGCTTTTGGGAATTCATCATCTGAAATCATTGACTCTGCTCGGCCACAAGTTAAACACACAGCATATCCATAACCATGTTCACCAGAAGAATGGTGAAAAATTGTTCCACTGTTGCCATAACACATAAAACCTGTTTCAGGATTTGGTAACGGATGACTATCTCCAGCAACTGAAACCCAAGCTGGTTGAACAGGAATATACTTTTGTGTGGATATGTCGTTTGAAGGCTCATCAAAAAAATCTGTCACAAAACCTGTAGGCTCTAAAACTTTTAATTGAAATTTCGGTTTTATTTGCTCTTCACAACTGTGGCATTTTAAATCATCAGTGCCCACAACACCCAAACTTAAACCACTATCACCACAGTTATCACATCGCCAAGCAGTATCGAATTTTTGCTCTTCTTTAGCATTTACTACACCAACTTTTTGCCAGTTAAGTGAGATACCTGATGACTTAAATACCCTCCCATCTATAACTAGTTGTGCTCCTGGTGCATATTCTCTAATCGCTACAGATAAGTTTCTTGTAGGCATACCTCGTAAGTGTGAAATATTATCTTCTCGGCCAAATGTGTTTTTAGCCGCTTTATCTTTATCTCTTTTGTAATCTGTAAGATTAAAGTTATTTAAAGATACGACACCTGTTGGAAAACCATAACCGGGTAAAAATGTTTTTGCCGCCAATTCTTTTAATAGGTATTCTTTTCTGTGACGAGCAATCTCTTGTCTTATTCTAAACTCAAAGGGAGAATCTTTTTCTGCTTTTTCTAACTGTTCAACTAGCCTTTTCAAGGTGAATAGCCAGTCACTTTCAAGTTTTGAAATAGCTTGAGTTGTCTTATTAATAATATATTCCACCTGCACTGCATCTAAACCAGTACCTTTAACTAAAGACTTTACATTTTTCTTTTGCTCTGGTGTTTGCTGCCCTAACCAACCTTTAAAACGGGCACAGGTAGATTGTGTCTCATCTTCATAAAACCATTGTAAATTTAGTGATGTTTTTTCTTTTTTAGTACTACCAATCACTTCTTTCAAATAGATAGAAAGTAATAAGGAATTCACATGCCTTTGAACTAGGCGCTCAGAATTGAGAGATATTTGTGGTGCAGGTATCTTTGTCAAAAAAGGCCAAGCCGGATTGTTAAATACTTGCATATCATGTGGATTACTTTTACAGAGCGTGTAAGAAATGGCTCTTGATTCTTTACTACGACCTGCTCGCCCAGCTCTTTGTAGGTAGTTTGCTGGATGTGGAGGGACATTATTCATCACAACCGCTGAAATCCCCCCTATATCAACCCCCATTTCCATGGTAGTTGAGCAATTTAGAACATTAACCGTTCCTTTTTTAAACATCGCTTCATATGTCTGTAAACGTTCAGCTGATTGTTGAGCCGAATGCTCGGCCGTTCTATAGTAGAATCCACCCTCTACTGTTCTATCATTGATATCAGTCCATACATTCCGGCGTCTTAAATTGGTAACATTTTCATCTTGTTTTAATTGCTCTCTAACTTTAACAAGACCCTCTTGATATTCTTCCTGTGAAACATCAAAGTTCCATATAGATGGATAGGCTACTTCCTCACATATGAAGTTACCTTTACTAATATCTCTAGGTAAATATGGTGTTAGCCCTTTAAACGTAGTATCTATAATTTTATTCGTTACTGGACATAAGTACCCTTTATCTATAAAAGATAAAGTTAGATTATTACGAGTTAAATAATATTGATTCCCTTCAGATTTTAGTATTGGGTTTGCTTTAGATGTGATTGCGATCCAAGCAGAAAGTAACCAATCATTTATGATATCTACGTCTGTTTGATCACTAATTTTCAAATTCCCGCCAAGTGCTAATAACTTCCCTAACCTATTAGCTATGTTTTTCTTTACCTGTGGCCAGCGTTTTACTCTATTATCACCAGTTGATATACCAGTAGGATCTGGTTTCATTAATTTTTTAGGTGAGAACTTAAAGCCAATCCATGCCCTCAAATGATCTTCAAGTTGAATAAAGGTGTTTTCTCGAACATAAAAATCTAAACAAACTTTTATAAAATCACGCCAATCATTTAAATTTAATCCTCGGTTTTCCCATAAAGATGGCGTTGACGTTATTTTATCGATTCCTTGATAACTGATCTTAACTATACCTTGAGTTTCTAAGCTATTTTGTCGTTTAGGTCTTCTAGCAAATTCTCTAACTAACAACATATCAGCTAAAGTATAAGCGCCCGTGTTACCACTAAATAATTCAGGGTTTGCATATTGATTATATTTTAATATTGAAGAATGAATATCAGAGTGTTGAGCAAGTTCTGATGCCATTTCAGCCCAAGTCAGAGTAGCCGCATTAAAAAAACTACTTCCTTCTTTTTTAGCCAGAATCTCTTTAATTTTCTCCTCAACTTTTAATGCTTCATTTGGCATGATACTTCTTAAAGTCTCAGCCGTGTTTCTATACTCCTGAAGCTTATCTTCATCTATTTCTTCAACATTTAACGAAGGGCCTTTTTTCAGTTGTTCATTTTTAAGAATTTCAAAAACTAGCCCTCTTAACTTATTTCTTTCAGCCTCTTGCTGCATACGAACAGCCATTCGAGCAGTACCCTGTCGGCTATCAGTAAAAGTTATTAACTTCCGTCCTCTACCGGGTAAACTTTCTGGCCCGATATTAGTTTTTTTATCAAGTTCGGCATCGGGACAATATTCAAGTAATGTAGGTACGGCATTAGACACATAAAATGGTGAACCCAACATTGCCCTTCTAAAAGGGCTAGACTTATTGAAACCTTTATAACTGCAATGTCCACATTCTGTTTGGTTCGACTCATCTATTAATAGGTTAAGCTCTTCATTAAATCCACCAATACGACGCGTTTCCTTATTTACTCCAACTTCTTTATATTTTTCGTCGTTTATTCTACGACTCGCTATAACAATACTGTGCTTTGATGTTCTAATATCTAATTTTTCTTCATCAACTTCTGAATCATCATCATGAAACTCCTGATTAAGTGAGAAGTCATCATCAATATCTAAATTTCTTTGTGATAGTATTCCATTTTTATCTAACCCAAGTAGGTGAGGTTCATTACAGTCGTTACAGTGAGAAAGTTCGAGTACGGGGGCACCACAATCACATTTATGTTTATGCTTTACATACACATTGCCAAAAGGCCATTTATCCCTTAGTACTGTACCTTGTTTTTCCGAACAATTTTTATCAACACAACTCCAAAGACCATTTAACATAGATTGAAAAAAGTGAGCTCTAACCCTTAAAAATGCCTCTGAATCTTTATCAGGTTTGGTTCCGGTTAGTAAATCAATCCATCTTAAAAGATCGTGCTGAGAAAGTTTACACTCTGTTTGATTGAAAACTTGAGTAATAATTTGGTCAACCGTTAAAGGGGATTTACTTTCAGTTAATATGGCTCTGATTGTCTTAGCTAAGCGAGATTTACATAGTGAATCAAATCTCGCTTTAGAAACGTCTAAATCAAAATCTTTAGGCTTTTTGGGGATGTCTGCGGGAATATCTAACAACTCATCTATAGAAACACCTTCATTTTCAAGATCAGCAATCGTTGGTACTTTTCGATTACCTCCTATAACAACAACTTGTTCTATATCTACGCCTGCGAGTTCTGACAAATATTTTTGTAATTGGTCTTCTGCATTTTCATCTGCAATTGTGGCCGAAGTTGCAACAAATCGAACATTTTTAGCTTCAACACCGAAAGCATGTAAAACACGTCTAAGCTGCATAGAAAGCTCTGCTGCTTGTGAACCAACATAAGTATGAGCTTCATCAAGTATGATCCAACGAAGTGATTGTTCTTTTTTTGATATTTCAACAATTGGTGCATCAACATTACGAACTAACATGTACTCAAGCATTGTTCCATTCGTGACAAGTATTGGTGCTGGTTCACGTCTCATCAACTCACGTGTAAGAATTTCGTTCGGAGTTTTCTTCTGTTCACTGCGTTTTAGATTTTCTTTCTCTACTGTATTACCGTTATACAAACAAAACCGCATACGATCGCCAAAGCTTTGTGTCCAAGCCGATAACCGTTCACGTTGAGAGTTTATCAAAGCATTTAGTGGGTACAAAAATATAGCTCTGATTCCTATAAGCTTTTCCTGTTTTTGTGTTAACTCTTGATATAAATCTTCAAGCACTGGCACCATAAAACACTCAGTTTTCCCTGAGCCTGTACCACTGGTTACGACAACAGATTTGATGTTCGAATCTAACAAAGTTTCCCAACTTTTTAACTGATGTTTAAATGGGTTAAAATGTGCAGCAAAGCGATACCTACCATTTTCTTTGCTATCTAATGCATCAACCACACTTTTAGAAAGTAAATCACCTTTTAACTCTTCTATTTTTGGCTTTGCTGGTTCCCAGCCAAATGTATGTTCAAATAACGGAGGTGCTAAAAATGAACCTTCTTGGCCACATTCAGCCTCCATTTGCTGGCCTAAATGTTCTCTTAATGCCGGGTTTGTAATACCTAAAACACTTAACGTTGACTCTTTAGATCTTGATAACGATTGCTGAACTAAGCTTGAAAAATAACGCATTTATAAATCCTTTGATTTTTGATCTAATAAAAATAAGTTTAAAAAATAGGAATAAACTGGATTAAACCAATTATGATCGAAATCTCTGATGAGTTTAACATTGAATAAAGTCTCAAAATCAAAGACAAATAAATCACGAATTTGTGTATCTCCTGCCGCTATTGACGCACAAACGACAGGTAAAATTGCAACGGGATACTGATAAGCATTAGGGATACTTAAGTAAGCTTTTACTTCAGGGTTATTATTTAGCCACTTAAGTAACCTTTCTTCAAAACGATTAGGCCAACTTGCATCACTGTTATCTCTGATTAAATCTTGTATCCAACCATTAATTACATGTTTCATTACGGAGGTAGGCATTAAATCAGCCATTTTTTCAGTCTTGATAAAGTCAATAACTTCTTTAGAGAAGTTAGGTAATGCCTGTTGTAATTTATCAAATAGGTTATTTGTAATATTGATAATAGCGTCATCAGGTAAGCCTACTGAACTTAGATAACTCGCGAATGTGTGTTTTGCTTCAATCCATACATAAGGAGAGATAATTTCCCATATAATGGTAAATTCTTGATCTATTCTTTGAATTAACTGTTCATCCATTTCCATTTTTAATAATAATAACGCCATCGCTTTATGGTTCTTAACTAGATCTCCCCATGCGTTAAATGTTGATAATGGTAAGTGGCTATATTTTTCCCATAGCTTACAAAAGTATTGCCAATTATTATTTTGAGGCTCTATCTCTATTGTTTTAATAAAATCAGATATTGTATCTCTTCGCCCATAACCAAATTGTTCAATTGCTATTTTAATATTTGATATATTTGATACCGTTTCTTGTTCTGAATGATCATAAAAGCCTGCTCTAAAAGTTACTGAAGATTCAGCTTTAGGCACAATCAACCAGGGGCCTTCTTTTTCCATAAAGTTAGGGATATCAAAAAAACCAAGATTTACACCCCCAATAAGTTTTGGTTCAAGCTCTATTGGATTTCTTTCTGGCTCAGAAATTAACATCGCTACTGGTCTGAAAGAGTCATCAAACATATGCTTAATCGAAGAGTCACCTTTTAAACTAACCCTATTCATTTCATGGTCAATATCTAGTTCATGTGAGTGCCGACGAATATTAAATGTTTTTACATTATTACCCTTTCCCTTAATTGTAAGCCGTACTGTTGCATCTAACGAACCAAGAGACATTAACTCATTGATACGATCTTTATAGCTATATAAGTTAATATCAAGGGGTTTATCATCAACTCTCACATTCCAACTATAACAAGGTGTAGAGGTACCTAAAGGTATTAACGCCAGCTCTATATTAAAAGATTCTGATGATGTGCCTGAACTAAATAAGTATAATCGAGAGCCAATTAAATCATCTACGGATAGGTCATGAACTAGTGGCTCGTTATCTTGATTAAAAGCATAAATACCAGATGCTGGATATGGTAATTCAATTTGTATAGGGTCACTTAGGAGGTTAGCTAAAACAGTTAATGAAACATTTATTGGGGGAAAATCATTAACAGATAATAAAAACTCAATGCCATTTTTTATTTTTGAAGACTGTACATATACACCTTCCCCTTCAAGTGAATAAATAGCATTTTCATTTGAGGTAACTATAATTTTACCTTCACCGGATTTACTGCCTGGCTTAAATGCTATATCAAAGTCGTTAGGTAAAATACCAACACTGCGTTTTAACAATATATCATTATCTTTATTTTTAACGGTAAATGTATGTTTTCCATACTGTTGACTGTTTAATAATGAATTAACATTCTTATTATTGATATAGCTTGTAAAGTCATATTTTGAAGCTATTACTTCTGAGTTAACTTTAAATTTAGGAACCCCCTTATAAACAAGACTAGGTTTAGTGCCCCACATAATTTCGTTGCCAAATAATGAAATCATGCCACTAGTATCTACTGATTTATTAGTGCTAATTCTGTAAACACTATCATCTGAAATACAACGTAAATCACCAGTGACTTTATACCAAAGATAACCTTGAAAAGTATTCTCCAACTCTGAATTGCCAACAATAACTTCAACTTCAAAGTTTTTTGGCAATAACAAATAAATAGTTTCTTTTTTAGTAGAGAAACTTGCTTGCCCCAGTAGTTTAAATAACCCGTTTTTTTCAATAAAACCTAAAGGTACTTCGCCAAGTTGAATAGCTGAATTTTCAATTTCTTTTCTTTCTAAAAATTTACCTGCATCTGATGCAACAAGGTTTAAATTCTTATTTAATTTTGTACGTTTTAATTTTATACCTTTTTGTTTAGGTCTAACTTTCGTAAAATCACTTTCGAACTGAGCATAACTCCCACCTAAATAAGCAACAGATTTATCACCTTCATGTATATCTATATCTATACGAGCACTATTAACATCTGTCTTTTTAAAATCAAATTGCAATGTGTTTGGCAATTTAACTTCTGATCTAAAGGTGAGATTAGGAAGTGTGAGGTAATGTTCACACGAAAGTATCGCTTCATGCTTTTTTATACTTCCAGATGCTTGTGTTGCATTAGATAACCAATTATCTAATAACTCGGTGCCTGTATTATTATCGAGAGGTATAGGGAAGTTTGACCGCCATTTTGGAGCAACTCTATCTAAATATTTTGAAGGTTTATCTATATCAATATTATCCAAATTATAAATTTTAACCAACCGCATTAATTGATTTATAATTTCAGCAATAAGCTCTATTGATTCTTCTTGTTGAAAAGCAGATGGTAAATAATCAACATTACGGCGAATAACATCTTGAAGGGAGATTCTAAATAATTCGACTTGATAAAAGTCCTTAAGCGTTCTGAGCATCAAGTAACCGAATTTATTGTCCGACTTACTAATGAGTTGAAAGGGTAAACCACCTTCTGAAAAAACAGAGCCTAAAAAATTTCTCCTGTGAGTATAGTGCAATATTGGACGCCCCCAGTATTGTTCTAAACCTAACTTAACAATAGTCTCTCGTTCACCTGCATCTTTTTCAAAACCTAGTTCATCCCAAATACCCTGCCATGCCCAACCATCATCTGATTGGTATAATCGACGGTACCATTCAGAGCAAAACAGCACAAAACAAGCACACCAATATTTATGCTTAGTCCCTAACTTAGTTTTTGGATCAAAATTAATAACCACGGTTTTAAGTTCACGGTATTCGTCGGTAGTTGTTTGATATGTGTATAAAGGTCTTGAAGGGTTTGCTTGTTCAAGCTGTCTTTTGTTTAAAAAAACATTTAACCAATTATTTGGTATAATAAAATTCATTCCTTGCAACCTTTTATTTTTATTATTAACTTAAATATAACTCTTAAACTCAATATAAAATAAGTTTAAAAAATCTGTCTTTTTCATTTTCTATTACTTATTTACCATCATCATGTGCATTTAAAAAATCAGCCAGCACATCACCATGACAACTCGATGGTTTACAAAAACAGCCTAGTGTTTTACCCGTAAGTTTATGCACTTCAATTTTTTCTTTATTCGGAAACTTTTCATAATCAAAATCATATTTATATTTTCTGATCACCTCATCCCTGTCATCACCATCTTCATATAGTGAGTAAGGATTTCCCCAGTAAGAGCCTCTACCTATATATTCATAACTGGGTGTACTTTTTAAACCTTGATATTGAGCTTCTCTTTTTATATTGATAACTTTTGTTGTCTTAATTGATATTATTCTTAATGCTATTGAATGCTCTTTCAATAAGGCCAGTTCATCTTGAAAAGATTCACCATCATCAAAAATAATAGCATGCGTTATTGCACTAAAATCTATATTCTCTATAACTGTAGTTGCTACATCAAATTCATCACGGCTAAATAATTTCGTGATTAACTTATTTTTATCGTGTAAATAACATCCTGTAAAACCAGTTAAATTTTTAATAATACTACTTACTTTGCGATCAAACTTTGATGCACAATTAAATAAACTAGGATAATAAAATAATATATTTTTCATTAGTACAAATGCTTCACTTGATAATGTTGATCGGTATGCTCGTTTAAATACTCAACGACTAACCTTCTATGGCAAAAATGAGGTTCATGCTCACTACATAGTAAGCAGCTATTATTAAGTAGCGTTGGCTTCAAGATCCTTTCTATATTCCTTTGTGCCATTAAGTTCAAAAAATTATCTTCGTATCGTTCCCAACTCATACCACCTTTTTTATAGCCATTAAGTAGCTCTTTTGTAGGAGCTAAATCTGGAATATGCAGATAATCAGTGTCACATAGTTCTTTTAAGAAAAACTTCAAATCATCTCTTTTAGCATAGCCAGCTAATTGCGATACGTTGTTTAAACGAACATCGACTAAGGTGCTAACGTTTTCATTTTTAATAAAATTAAAAAATGTTTGTGCATTCTTTTTGGTAAAACCAATGGTGTTTATTTTCATCATGCCCTCCCCCTTTTAGTAGATTGAAACAACTAATTTGTAACAATACCCATGATATTCTTCACCTAAGCTAATACACAAAACACCTTGAAGAACGGCTGAAGTGCTTAGTAACTTGTCAAACATAGGGTCAGTTGCGGCTAGGTCGTAATTAAAACCTTTATAAATAAAAGAGCACCTTCTTTTATTATCACTGCATGTATACAGTTTTAGGCTTTCAACTTTTACTAAGCATAAAGAATTAGATATCGTAACTGCTCCGGTTTTAATTTGATTAAACAAAACTCTATCACCAGCTCCCCAAAGGTCATTTGGATAATCTAAATATCCCTCTAATTCACTTTCAGCTATTTTATAATGCTGAGTCCAATTTGAACCATCAACTTCAAAATTTTCAGGTTGGTTTATTTTAGGCACATGATTACCTAATGCCATTATTATTTTTTGCATTGGTTTTGCCGGATACTGCCCGTAGGGATTACTACACATGACTTGTTTATGTGTTAAAGCACATCCGCTTTTACTACCGACAGGCCTAACCCACTTTTTAGTATTAATATCTTTACCAGCTACACAATGGGCACCGTGTTTAACTGAATTAGCCAAAATAACCATCTCTACTTTTTTCATATTCATCTCATTACATAATTAATTAACTATGTAATTGCGATAAACATGCCATAACCACCTTCAAACTTAAATACTATTAAATCAAAAGGTTAAGTTAAAATTTTTTTAATAAAAAAAACAAATACCAACTAAGATTAAAGATAATTACTACAATGTAAAATATTTTACAATTAGTGACGAATCCAGGAGTAGGCTATCTAAGTAGCTATAAAAATCAACATCTATTGTGCAAAATTTTATGCTCTGCATTACCTGAGGCTATTAATTGTGAAATTCTTTCACCTACATCATGAA
>Ga0209826_1003110_pt1 | contig 10631 bp, 7 predicted proteins | sample GOMGulsemesocosm_5_FD_184637 | JGI IMG/M metagenome (GOLD analysis project Ga0209826, IMG submission 184637) | Methane-oxidizing microbial communities from mesocosms in the Gulf of Mexico - GOM15C Gulf of Mexico (SPAdes) (version 2) | ecosystem: Environmental > Aquatic > Marine > Cold seeps...
AGTTTTCTCGCTATAACATCCAGATTGATAAAGCCCGTATTAACGCTAGTGGTTGGATGAAAGCTGGACCTTGCCGCCCTCCTTACTTGTCAGCTCCTGAATCTTACTTAGAAGGTGCAAGGAAATCTGGTGTTGCTTGGGCTGAGCTGAATAAAAAGCTTATTGATGGGACTCTTTAGTAAGCCTTTTAAATTAGCTTAATACCCAAAAGGGATATGGTTTTCCATATCCCTTTTTACTGAATACGAACATTAACTAGCCCTTTCCAGTCTGTTGTATAGTGTTTTGATTCATTCATAGGAATAGATTGCCTGAGTGTTTTATTTCCCGTTGCACCAAAGCTTATGCTTTTATTGAAGCGCTGGTTAATCTTATCTAATGCGTCCATTAGATCTGTTTCTGGTTTAATGATGGAGGTTGAAAATAAATCAGCTTGCAGGTGACTAGCAGCGGTTGGTAACGATTGAATATCGGCTAAAATAATCGTCGCCTTTTGATATAAAAAACCAGGCTTATAAATAGTGGATAAAAGCTGTTTTGTAATGGCCAATAAAATGCGGCTATCATCTGTTGGGATCGTCAAATTTTGTTGCGCCGAGTTACTATAGAAAGCGTTACCTTTTTCAAATGGGCTGGTTCTAATTTTTACCGTTACCTTACCTGCAAAGCCTTTTTGATAACGTAATTTTTCCGCTACTCTTAAACAAAATACACTTAGGCACTGAGCCAGTTCTTTTTTACTGTTTAACTTTTCTTTAAAGCTGCGTGAGCAAATAATTTGTTGCTTGGCTAGATTTTGATCTGCCAATGTAATAACCGGTATGCCTTGTAGTTCTTGTACGGTTTTCGCAAGCGTTACATTGAAGTTTTTATTAATGGCCGTAATAGGTTGTGATTGTAGATCCCAAACTGTTTCGATACCCAGGGAGTTTAGCTTCTCAGTTAGTCGCCGCCCCACTCCCCATACTTCAGCTACCGGTGTTATTTGCATTATTTTCTTACGTTTGGATAGCTCACTAATATCGACAACACCGCCTGTTTTAGGCCACTTTTTAGCTGCGTAATTTGCCAGTTTTGCTAATGTTTTTGTTGGCCCAATACCAACGCCAACGGGGATTCCTACCCATTGCCATATTTTAGATTTTATCTCTAAGCCTAGCTCTGTCGGGTTAAGGTTTTGCTGGTTTAAATCAATAAAGGCCTCGTCAATAGAATAAACCTCTACCGAAGGTGAAAAATCTTCCAAACTTTCCATAATTCGTGCAGATAAATCTGCATATAAGGGATAATTTGAAGAAAACAGTTCAATTTTATGTTGCCGGATAAGGTCTTTAACTTGGTGGACAGGCACCGCCATTTTGATGCCTAGATCTTTGACTTCCTGACTTCGTGAAACAATGCACCCGTCATTATTACTCAATACGGCCACAGGCTTGTTCCAGAGGTCTGGGCGAAATAAACGTTCACAACTGACATAAAAATTATTGCAATCAACAATAGCGATTTTCTGTGACACGTTAGGAATCTCTGATCAGGTCTAGTTAAATTCAGCTTGGAAAGCTTGGGGCTATTTCAGCCTGCATAAACCAATTATGATGTAATCTGAGTCTTCTCAATAATTTATACGTTATGAATAACACTGGTGACAACCCCCCAAATAACCATTTCAACGCCATCTGTTAGTGGAATATCTGGGAAGTCTGGATTTTCAGGAGCAAGGACTAACTTACCTTCTTTGGAACGCAAGCGTTTTACAGTTAGTTCACCATCTAACGCACAAACTACAATTTTCCCCACGCCAGCATGAGCTGAACGATCAACCACTAAAATATCATCTGGGTTGATACCGGCACCAAGCATAGATTCACCCTGCGCACGTACAAAAAAAGTTGAGGCGGGTTTATTAATTAGTAATTCGTTAAGGTCCAACCGTTTTTCAACAAAATCATCGGCTGGTGATGGGAAACCAGCGGCGACGCTTGCACCATAAAAAGGAATAGAGGGGATGTCTGCATCAAAATCAGGTGCATAAACATTGCTGTAATCCAAGTGATCTTCGTTAAGGTTTTGCTTTTTTTTGTGATCTAAAAGTTGCGTAACGGTTGCAACTAAGCTTTCGGGGATTCTAATTGCTTTGGTTGGCTCTCCATAGCTGGATGAACCTTTTTTACGCCCCGCGCCTTTGCGTGAACCACCATGTTGTGAATTCTCTGTTTCCATAAAACACCTTATTTATTATCTTTTGATTAGTGTACATAAATCAAAGATAATAAACAGATGTTTTTCTAATAAAATGGGGGCCTATTGCAAGGGTGCTATATATTCGTTGTTAGGGCTCTAATCACATTCAACAATATCATGCTGCTGCTGACCTAGCCCTTCTACTTCTGCGGCTATTTTATCACCTGCCTTTAGAAATTTTGCTGGTTTAAAACCTGCCCCTACGCCTTCGGGAGTTCCAGTAAAAATTAAATCACCCGGTTGTAGGCTCATGAATTCATTAATATAGCTAACTAATTTTTTAACTGAATGAATCATCTTATCAGTACTGCTCGACTGCATTCGCTCACCATTAACATCAAGAGATACATCAACAGATTGGTAATTTAAATACTCATCTAGGGTAACAAAGTATGGCCCAATCGGTGCAAATGTATCCGCACTTTTACCTTTAAGCCATTGACCGCTACGTTGTTTTTGGAAAAATCGTTCAGACACATCAATCCCAGTACAAAAACCTGCAATATGCTCTTCTACTTGTTCTTCCGAAATGTACTTAGCCTCTTTACCAATAATAATAACCAGCTCAACTTCCCAATCAACTTGAGTAGAATTTTTAGGCCGTTCAATTGGGTCGAATGGACCATTTAGTGCACTAACGGCTTTGGTAAAGAGTACAGGTTCTTCTTGTTGAACTGAGCCTGTTTCTTTGATGTGCTCATCGTAATTCAAGCCTACTGCGATAATTTTCCCCGGCTTGAGTAATGGTGCGCCTAAGCGTACTGATGGATCTATAACTGGCAATCCGCTTATATCAATGCCTTTTAGTTTTTCTAAACCACCTAATTCAAGGAAGTCTGATGAAATAACCTCACAAATGCCCTCTAATGACCGAATGTTGCCTTCATTGTCGAGAATGCCTGGTTTTTCCTGCCCATTAAGACCGTAGTTAAGTAGTTTCATAAGATTAAGCCTAGTTGAATGTCATCTCAGTATAAAACAATTATGGCTTGATCAGAGCCTCCTTGTATAAATACCTTCATACCCGAATCCTTACTTAGAATAACGAAATAGAGTGCAATCATTTGGTTTCACAGGGCTTTAAAAAAATCTTAGCTTCACCCGTAGGTTAAGCGGGCATTTATTTGAAGTGTTGTGGGGACAAGGGGTTGTGCTATATTCGGGATTTCTAAATAGGGATTTGGGTTACAATTGATTGATGATATTCCAACGTTTTTTTTTGCTATTGATCGGCTTATATACGTGTTTTTTTAGCACGGTATTATTTGCAAAACCACAGCGCATCGTATCGCTGAATTTATGTGCAGATCAACTGTTAATGGAACTTCTGCCACCACAAAGGCTAGTTGGTGTAACAAATATGGCTCGTGACCCTGATATTTCTTTTTCTTACCAGAAAGCAAAAGATTATCATGCCCATTCAGGCCGAGTAGAAGAAATTATTGCTCTAAAGCCGGACTTAATTGTTGCCGGGCAGTTTACTAGTTCGGCCAGCAATCAATTACTAGAAACACTTGGTTATCCAGTTATAAAAATTGGCTTGCCTTATACTATGGCAGGTATTTTTGAGCAAATAGAAGCTATCGGAAAAGAGGTTAATGCTGAGGTGGCTGCTGGAAGCTTAGTGAATAACTTTAAGCGGCGGTTAGCTGTCTTAAACAAAAAAAAACGGCAAGCACCTTTACTAAGAGCTATTGTTTATTATGCTAATGGCTATAGTGCCGGGCAACAGACCATTGTAAATGAAATCTTGAATGTGGCAGGTTTTACTAATATTGCCGCGGAAGAAGGGCTGATCGGTGTAGCTCCTTTTTCACTAGAGCGTTTAGTTACTAGTAAACCAGATGTACTTATATTAGGGGAATTAACTAATAATGAATCCTCTTTGGCGCACCGGCTTTTGCAACATAAGGCTATCAAAGAAATGATTAACGTAGGGCAGGTTGAAAAAATACTGGTGCCTGATCGATTATGGAATTGTGCTGGGCCTTCTAGTATTGCTGCTGCCAACTATTTAATTAAATTACCCTAACTATGGATTCTTTAAGCGACTTATTAAATACTAGAAAAGAACGGAGGCTAGGCGTTTTTTTAATATTACTTAGCCTAATGCTTTTTCTTTTATCACTATTTGTTGGTGAGTTTAATCTTAATATTATCAATATAATAGAAGGGTTATCTAAAGATAATTATAATATTGATTCAGTTGTTTTTCAGCATATTCGGCTGCCAAGAAGCTTGCTAGCTATTATTATTGGTGCATCATTAGGTTTATCGGGAGCAGCACTTCAAGGCTTATTGAGGAATCCCTTAGCAGAGCCTGGCATCATCGGTGTTTCTGCCAGTGCTGCCCTAGGAGCCGTGCTTGTTTTTTATTCTGGTTTAAGTTTAACCTTTCCTCTTGCCTTACCTCTTGGTGGTATTACTGGCGCACTGCTCTCTGTCACCTTGCTATATTTATTGGCTGGTAGAAATAGTAGCGTGCTAACCTTAATACTGGCAGGCGTTGCAATCAGCAGTTTAGCGGGTTCTTTAACCGCCTTGGCTTTGAATTTAGCGCCTAATCCGTTTGCCTCTATGGAAATATTCTATTGGTTGATGGGGTCATTATCGAACGCCAGTATGGAGCATGTCTGGCTACTCGTTTTACCAACAGTATTAGGTTGGTGGCTAATTTTTCAATCACGGCATGCATTAGATGTTTTGTCATTAGGCGAAGACACTGCTAGTACTTTAGGTATCAATCTCGCCACTCTAAATAAAAAACTTATTTTAGGTACTGCTCTTTGCGTTGGTGCGGCAGTATCGGTAAGCGGTGGTATTGCTTTTATAGGTTTAATTGTGCCTCATCTACTACGTCCTTTAGTGGGCCATCGTCCGAGTAGCCTTTTATTTGTAAGTGCCGTTGCTGGCGCGGCATTATTGTTATTTGCAGATATTATTGTTCGTTTATTACCTACCCAACAAGAGCTGAAAATTGGTGTGTTGACCGCTCTGATTGGTGCACCCTTCTTTTTACGGCTAATTCTTAATTCTAGGCGAGCATGGGCATCATGACTTTCAATGCGTTAAAGCTTAATGTTAGTGTTAATAAAACACCCCTATTAAATGATATTAGTGTTGAGTTCCAAGCTGGCTCATTAACTGGCATTATTGGCCCAAATGGCGCAGGAAAATCCACCTTGCTTCGTGTTTTGGCTGGTTTGCAAGAAACACAGTCAGGCGATGTGCTTTTAGAGAGTACACCGATCGGTAATATATCCAAGAAGTTACTCGCCCAGAAAATTAGTTATTTACCACAAAGCACCGAATGTCACTGGCCATTAACGGTTGAACGAGTCGTTTCACTAGGCCGTTTTCCGCATCAAACGGGAGCTTATCTAAGTTCAGATGATATTAAAGCTGTTGATGATGCCTGTGATAAGGCAGATATCGCTCATTTAATCGGGCGACCAATCAATCAATTATCAGGCGGGGAAAAGGCACGTGTCATGCTTGCAAGAACGCTCGCGACACAGGCTGATATTATCTTAGCAGACGAACCAATAGCATCATTAGACCCACAACACCAACTTGAAATTATGACCTTATTACAATCGTTAGCAAGAGCTGGTAAAACCGTTATCCTTGTTCTACATGAGCTTCATTATGCTATACGCTATTGTGATAAGCTTATTTTACTGAACAAGGGGCTTAAGGTATGTGATGGGGAGTCTAGCTCTGTATTATCCACACAAAACTTACAAAATATTTATGCGATTAATTCAATCTCAGGACTACATCAAAATACCCCATGGGTATTACCTTGGGCTAGCCTAGATAAAAAATAATAGATCAGCTACTTTTCGCGCCCTTAATTTTTAACCAGTTTTCAAAAGCATCTGCTGGCATAGGTTTACCAAAATGAAACCCTTGAAAGGTGCCACAACCGTTTTCTGTTAAGAATTCAATTTGTTTTTCATTTTCAACGCCTTCAGCAACAACATCCAAATTAAGCCTGTCAGACACCGCTAAAATAACTTCAATAATAGCTCGGTCATTACCATCTGTTGCAATATCTCTCACAAATGAGCGATCAATTTTAAGCTGCTGTAAGGGTAAACGTTTAAGGTATGACAAAGAAGAATAGCCTGTCCCAAAATCATCCATTGAAAAACGAATATTAAAAGCCTTCAGTAGATCCATTTTTTGAATAACATCATCAATATTATCTATCACCATTCCCTCGGTGATTTCTAAATAGAGTAGCTTAGGGTCTATTCCAACGTCTTTCACTACATTCTTTACTTGCTCTACAAAGTCAGCCTGAGCAAACTGCTTAGGACTAATATTGACGGAGAAGTGTTCACCTTTATGACCAAATACACCTGCGTCATACCATTTCTTTAACTGCTCACAGCTTTTTCTTAATACCCACTCGCCTACAGGAATAATAAGCCCTGACTCTTCGGCAATAGGAATGAAGGCAGCAGGTGAAATGATACCCTCTACAGGATCGTCCCAACGTAATAAAACTTCTAATCCTACGCACTGCCCTTGTACATTAACTTGAGGTTGATAAAAAGGTATCAAGTTATTATTCTTAATAGCGTCACGTAAGTTGCTCTCTAACCTCAATCTTGCATCGGCCGCCGCTTGCATGTCTGGGCGATAAAAACATATCTGATTACGCCCTAACGCTTTAGCTTTATACATTGCATTATCTGCATGCTTTAAGACGTCATCTGCATTAGCATCTGTATCAGCAGAAAATAAACTTATTCCAATACTCGCGGAAATATGGTGTTCATGCTCAAATAAGAAGAAAGGCTCTGTTAAAATTCGCTGTATTTTTTCAGCAATACCCCGTGCCTGTTTTGCGGCTATATCAGGGTCTTTATTTAATTCCGATAGCAAAATAATAAACTCATCACCACCCAATCGAGCAACGGTATCTTCACTTCTAATTTGTTGACTTAAACGTTGTGCTAGCTGTTCTAGCAAAGAATCACCTATTGAATGACCTAGCGCATCATTTAATGTTTTAAAGTGATCAAGATCCAAAAATAAAATCGCTAACTGATGTTGGTGCCTTTTAACAATTGATATTTCATGCGCAAGCCTATCCATTAATAACCGGCGATTTGGTATTTTAGTTAAGGGATCATAGAAAGCCAGTTGTTCAATTTCTTGTTCAGCTTTTTTCCGCTCAGAAATATTACGTGCTACAAAAGCAACCTCTCCGATTGTGGTTGATGCCCCTTTCATAACGGCCACTCTTGCTTCAAATGTTATTTCACCTTGCGCAAGATCAAGTGAGTATTCAAATATTTGAGTCTCTTGAGTCAGTAATGTTTTGTGGATGACCGACAGTATTTCATCCGCTTTTTCCTTAGGTAATATATCGTGAATTAGCCGCCCTAAAAGCATAGAGCGTTCACTTTTTAATAAATGTTCCTCAGAACCATAAATTTCAACATAGGTACCTTTTTCATCAAAGATAAATGCCAAGTCAGGTAGGACTGAATTAAATGCAGATAGTTGATCATGGCTATTCTGTAGAGCTTCCTGAATTTTATAATTTTCACTAACATCTTGGAAAACAAGGATCACTCCCCTTAGTTGCCCTTCATTATCTAAAATTGGTGCAGCGCTATCTGCAATTTGGTATTCCGTTCCATCTTTTGAAATAAGGGAGGTGTGGTTTGCAAGCCCCATCACTTTACCCGTTAAAATGACCTTTTCAACAGGGTTTTTTAATACTATCCGTGTATGCGTATTGATAATATGAAAAACTTCGTAGAGAGGTTTACCTAAGGCAGCCTCACTACTCCAGCCGGTTAATGAACTAGCAACAGGATTTAAACGAGTTACTCGGCCACCTATATCCACCGTAATAACAGCATCCCCTATAGAATCAAGAGTAACGGCAAGATTTTCTTCACGCTGCCTGATACTTTCAAGTGCCAGCTCTCTCTCAATAGCCTGCCCACATAAATAGACAAAACGATCAACAATAGTCAGTTCATATTCTGTCGGCTCTGTCGGTTGCTCATAATAAATATCTAAGCTCCCTAGTGCCCTGTTATCAGAGGATAAAATAGGGGTACAAAAGCAAGCAGATAACTTATTAAGTTCAGCGATTGCAGCTAAGTCTACCCAGTTTTCACTTTTCACCAAATCAGGTACAACTATTCTTTTTCTTTGTAAAATAGCATCCATAGATGGGCTTTTTCTATCGACTACCTTTAAACCATCTATTGTTTTCCTATAGCCACTCAGTTCTACTGAATCAGTTGTAAATTGCAACCTGTTTTCCCTTACCCAACAAACTGCAGTATTTGTTTTTTTAGGTAACAGAAGCATATCAATTTGTTGGCAAACGGCGCTAAAAATTTCACTTCTAGAACAACCCGAGGCAATTCGTTCTAATACAATTTGTTGAGCGGCTAGTAATGCTGCTGACTGTTTCTGTTTGATTTCTATACGGTAACTTGATATACCAAAAGAGATATCTTGTGCAACGTTAGTTAATAACTGAATAAACTCTTCAGAGAAATAATTAGCTTCAAAATTTGAAATGGTTAAGGCGCCTATTATTTCTCCATTAATAACCAATGGGAAAGCCGCGATAGAACGTATATTCCTCTTAACAGCCAACGTCATTAATTCTGGAGGATAATCAACATCCTTGGCGAATATATCATTATAAATTACAGCTTCATTTTGGACGAGTGACTTAGCGGTTACACTCCTAGACCAGTTATTGGTAGAAGCGATAGCGTTTCTTAATTGCTTGACTGTGGATAGGTCTAGTCCAGAGCTAGCAACAGGCTTTAGACTCGTCAGAGAATCATTTATAATGCCAATCCAAGCAAAATCAAATGATCCTAAATCGGTTATTATCCGGCATGCTTCGTCCAACAATGCTAATTCACTATCTGAATGAAGAACGGCTTGATTTGAAGCACTTAAAATATTATATAAATCTGATTTATTCTTAACCGTTTTATAAGAGACAGAAATGTTGGAAGCCATTTCATTAAAAGCTTGCCCAAGTCTAACAAGCTCTTCAGCGCCCTCTTCTTTCACTCTGCTATCTAAATCACCTGCAGCAAGTTGCCGACTTTTTTTAACAATACGGTCCAAAGGTTTTGTGATGGTTAATCTCAAAAAACAAACCAGTGCAATATAAACAAGAAGCCCTGCAAACCAACCCATTGTTGTATTAACTATTACCTGATTTCTCATCATAGATTTTCTGTTGCTTAAATCATATTTAAGTAACAGGCGTTGATGCTCAGTACTTCGAAGCACACCCTTAACATGAGGCAACCCAAGTGAATAAGTGCTTAATACACTTTTTTTGTCATCTGATAAAACCGTTTTGGCTAAATGTTCTGAAATAACTAGGTTACGAAACTTTTCTTCAATACTTGGGTAAAAAGAACTATATGAACGGTCTTTCATCGCGAGTTCTGTTGAATAGATAACGATGCCTTGTTCATCGGTCAGAGAAAGATTATCAACGGCCTCATTTAATTTTGTCGATAAAATATATGATTCAACGCCTCCCATTTCACCCTGTCTTATGCTGTTCTCTAACAAACCATGTAAACGAGACATTTCTCTTTTTACATCTTGAACCCCTTGTTGTTCAACCTGACTGTTAACGACTTGAAGTTTATAAATTAGATTAATTAGGAGCAATAAGGTGTAAAAAATAAGAATAATGATAGGGAGAGTGGTCCGAAGAGAGTACCGGTTAAAAAATATCATTGAATAAACTCATCGGTAATTAACAAGGTATGGGGGAAGTTTTTTGATAATAACTCTCTTTCAAGCATCAGTAACATCAATTTGTCCACGGTTATAAGTAGATTAGGCTTCTTACCAGATAAAAGGTTTTGATTTATTTGGCGGTCTGCTAACTCAAGGTCTTTATAACCATTTAAAACCTCACTATGATCCAAGCTTAATCTTGGCATAATCCTACTAACCGCATCTTGTTGATGTTCGGTAAGATAAGTATGCGCTTGGAAGTACATTTGAACTAGATTCAGTAATACATCAGGCCGTTGTTCAATAACAGATTGACGTGTTACTAATACATCCACAATTTGCCCTTCTAACTGAGAGCTATCAAAAAGAACGTGTGCCTGTTCTTTTATTAGCCGTGTTTTCATAGGCTCAAAACTTACAACGGCATCAACTAAATCTTTCTTATAGGCTAATAAATGTTGATCAACTGTTAAGGGGATAAGGTCAACATCTGCAATCGTTAAGCTCGCCGCATCTAGAGCAGCAGATAACATAACGGCACCAACGGCTGAATTTTCAACGCCTATACGCTTTCCTTTCAAAGCTGATAACTGCTTAATATCAGGGCTGGCTAATAAAGCATCAGCACC
>Ga0209826_1003112_pt1 | contig 10630 bp, 4 predicted proteins | sample GOMGulsemesocosm_5_FD_184637 | JGI IMG/M metagenome (GOLD analysis project Ga0209826, IMG submission 184637) | Methane-oxidizing microbial communities from mesocosms in the Gulf of Mexico - GOM15C Gulf of Mexico (SPAdes) (version 2) | ecosystem: Environmental > Aquatic > Marine > Cold seeps...
CTAGCTACTCCTTTTTTTTAGGATCTTTATTTTTCTCTCATAACAGTTATGGTTACCTACATAAGCTCGGTCATCATTAGATAGCAATATCCGATATTTCCGATTTATCCTTATAGAATGCAAGCTCTTCATTCCTGATAGTTTTTTCGATTTAACTGATGAGTTATTAAGTGAGTTAAGTATTTTTTTGCCTTATAGATGATCTCATTTGGGCATGAACCCATAATTTCTATTTGTTGCATTTGACAGCCCTTTCTTGAAAAGAAAAAAGGATAAGTCTTACCAAGTTGGTAGCATAGCTGCCTAGAAAAGAATTTAGAAACCCACTTGCGACTAAGCTCCCTGTACACTAGAAGCGATAGAATAAAACTCTGATGCCTTACTATATTCGCTCAAACATATATCTTTATGTCACCTTCTGCTATCTCTGCTTGGGTAAAGCGATGCAGGGACAGTTGCTTTATATCATTGTAGTCCCACAGGGTACAGATAAGGTAAATAACACCAGCACGGCTAACAATACCTAGTGGATGAATTAGATATTCTTTAACCGTTTCTGAGTAACGTAGCTTATAGTTCGCTTTTATTGGATTTTTTTCACACCCTTATATTCACTGATACCGAGTAGCACTCGGTCCACCTAAACCCAAGCAGATTTAATCAGCTCACCTTTAACGAAGCTAAATCTGATTCAACCAATTTTAAAATTTTATCGTAAGTAATTAAAGCATCCTCTTTTTGCTCTAAATCTTGTGTTAGCTGTTCAACACTGGCCGTTAAATCCTTGGTTAAACTGGGTACGAACTTACCTTGCTCCTGTGATAATTTACCCACGATATTATCAATGCAGCCTTGTACTTCAAGAGCAATATCATTTAATAACAATGACACCACGCGTGCTTGTTCATTTCGCAAATTGTTAATTTCATCACCTTCTACTGTGCTGCTATTAAACTGCTCACGTATGGTACTAATGTGGTGATCTAAATCTAAATTTATCGCCGGTATAGTAATACGTTCTACGGCATTATTTAGCGGCATAAGCACCATATTTGCATCAAAGTTACTGTCGGAAAAATCAAGTAAGTCTTTTACTGAGGCTTTAATACCTTGCCTAAATAAATCTAGGTTTATCGCATTCTTGCTGGTTTCAAATAACTGTTGTGATGTGTTCACCACAAACTCTTCCAAACGAGCAACAGAGTCTTGCACATTAGCGTAGGTGTAATTTACAGTGCGGTAATGCGTATCTCTTACTGTTTTAGTTGAACCCCATGAAAATGGATTGTACCAACTTGAATCACTAACCGTATGTGATGTTGTATAGCTCTCCTCCCTAGACCCAGATTGCGAATCAACCTGTTTCGCCTGTAAGGCGGCTTGTTGTATTTCCTGTTTGCTCGTTGCTAACGCTTTTTCTGCACGAATGCTATATTGCTCAAACACGTTTGCAACCTTACTTTTGCCCGATTCAATACGCTTAACGATGGCTTGTTGCTTTTTCGTTAGGCTTTCAATATCGCCGTCGGCTAGGTTTTTACGCTTTTGGCTAACATCACCTTTAATTTGTTCTAGTTTTTGTTTAATTTCTTTTTGCGAACCCGCCAATAGCTCAGTAAAACGCCCCGCCAGTATCTGTTCTTTATTCCCTCGTACCCGTGTTAACTCACTATTAACAGCTGTAAAATTTGCGACTACCGCTAAATCATCTTTACTGAAGGTAAAGTCATCGTACATATCGTTTAACAATGCCAATGAATGCTGCTCATCCTCAGTGAGTGATGCACTTGGTTTGTTCGCTAAATCATCACAACGCGATGAGATAAACAAGGGCGGCAATGCTTTTTGTAACGCGGTGAGAATACTATCTTGCTCCACATCGCTAGCATCATCGTTTTCTATTCCTTGCTGTTGGCACACCTTATTAACATTTTCTTCCGCATGTTTGGTCAATTTACCGGTAACACCCTCCAGTAGTTCGCCAATATTGCCATAGTTATCAAACACATCTAATAGCACTTCATCAAAACGCGAGCCAATTAAAATAATATCTTTAATGCCTTTATTGGGGATATTTTGAGCCAATAAGCTCATATCGTGCATATCCAGAAAAGCACAGGTATTGCTTAAAAAAAACACAACATCACATTGCCCTATAAACTCTTGCGTTTTACGGCCACGAGAAATAATAGGGTCGTTCATACCTGGGGTATCTACCACTTCAATGTTTTTTAAACCGTCAATATTAAGCTGTAAATCTGTACTTTTTACTATAGGAGTAAATGCCCCATTAGCGCCCACATAGTTACTTAGCTGGTTTATTAAATCATCGTGGTTATTGATATTTTCAAGGCGGATCGTTTGCCCTAAATATTGGTCAATATTTATGTTTGATTTTTTCATCATGTTGAACAATTCAACACTGGCTTTTTGCTCCTCACTAGCCTCAATGAATTTTGGCCGTTCGGAAGCTACGCTGCTATTAGCTGCCTTGTTTGATTGAAAATCACGCAACTGCTGTTGATACGCCGCTTCGGCAGTTAGCACAGCATTAGCAACTGAAACAATATTTTGCCATTCATTCTTGCTGTAAAACTCTATTAAAGCCTTAGCCTCTTCGGCATAACTAATTTTTGTTAATGCCGCTGTCATCGGCGTAGCCGCCTTAGGCAGCACATCTTTACCATTAAATAACAGGCTATTTAAAAATGATGATTTACCCCGCTTAATTTGGCCAATAATACCAATGCGTAACAAGCGGTTTTCATCTTGTGCATAAGCTGCATTGCTGGCAAAGCCAGCACTTAAGCTTTTCAATTCTGCCAGTAAATTGGAATTTATGGCCGAAGCAAAGCCTTGGTAAGGCTCACTAAGCTCCGTTAACGCTTGGCATTGCGTGGTTATTTTATTTATCACGTCTGGATTTTTCATTGGCTAGATCGCAAAAAAAGCGGGCACCTCAAGAGCAGTTTAAGCACCCAAATCACCTTCTTTGTTAGAGTTATCTTTAGTTATTACAAGACCATTTTCAAATACGAACTCAAGAGCATCAATAACATCTTTTTTGCTAGTTTTTTTAATGTGACCAGCAATATCACTATCAGATAAGCTGCACCAAAGACAAGCCTCACCATCAATTTCATCAAATCCATCAGGTGTAAATATTGCTGATTTACCCCACAAGTAGCTTGAGTGCTTTCCACTCCTCAACTTATAAATCACTTTATTCAATTCTATATAGGGAAACTTCTTATTTGTCTCTGCTGTTAACTTAAGTTCCCTATTATCACCTGTAGGAATTGAACCTTCCGTTATTTTTAATGCGCCTTTATACAAAACATCTATCACATCGCTAACACTGTCAATATTTAACATTCCAATTAGTTTTTCAGTAACCCCACGGTGCGTAATATCCTGCTGCTGAGTGCTGTAGAGCGATGCCGATTCTTTATTCCACTCAAAACCAATACTGGATAAATCTAGCTCCCAAAAGCTCTTGGAATCTTTTATCGTTAACTGATTATTAACCACTTCAGCATTACCCCTATCTATTTCTGCTTGCAGCATGGGTAAGACTATTTCTGAGTTTAATTTGGGTTTTACATTCTCACCTGCTTCCGGTTCTGGCATTTTGTCTTTTAGTGCCGCTAATAATCGAGCCGCTCTAATGTCTATTGTTTCTGCCATTAGTTCATCAAGCACCACTTCGTGATACGCCAATAGGTGTTTAAAGTGGTTAGGGTTTAGCAAGTGCGAGCTGAAGTACAAGGCGCTTTCTTGCCAGTTACGGTTTTTTATATGGCAAAACAGGTCAAAAATATCTTGCTGAGTACCTTTAAGTATTTCTAATTGGTTGGCAATTTTATTAACGACTGCCATCTCTTTGTCTTCTACTTTGCCATCACGGCGGGTCATCATTAGTGCATCGAACAGGAACAACTGAGCGATAGGTTTGCGGCGAAAAGCGCGGAAAAAAGCTTGCACCGTGTCTTTATCTGGCGCTGTGGCAAAGGCAACCATAACGTCTAAAACGGACTCACCTAAGCCGATAGATTTTATTAAAATACGAATGTATTCTTTTTCAGTATCGTCAATATGGCCATCGGCATTCATTACCAAGGCTAGGCCGTTCAAGTAAAGCACTTGCTCTTCCATTTCTAGCTCAATCACTGGATGGTGCTCAAAAGCATCTGCTTCTTTAGTTGCTTCTTCTATTACATCTAAAATATCAAAATCCATTATTGTTTCCTTTTTTGTGTTGTTTCTTGCTCATTAAGCACTTGGTTTTTTAATTGGCTACAAAGCAAGTTCTACTTTTACTTTAACGTTTTTATTATCGACAAATTGCACGCTAACGGCTTTACCCAAAATAAAATGTTGTGAGATATTTATATCACCTAGCTGCTCTTTTATCCTTTGTTTCATAATAAGAATATCGAAGTCATTGTTGATATCGACCCACACCCCTACCGCACTTACTTTAGACACTTTTCCATTTATGGCGGTTAAGTCTGCATGGTTAGCGAGTTGTTTTTCATCCCCTTGAATAAGCGCGTTAAAACTGTATTGTTGCGGGGCTGTTTCTTTATTTGTATTCTTGCTTTGCTGTTTTTTTCTAAGGCTTTTTAAATCTACGGCATTGGGTTTATTGCTAATGGTTACGTTAACGAGCTGGCACAGTTTTTTTATTTGCTCGCTTAACTCTTGGTGGATTTTTTCTGCGGTATGTTGCTGTTCTTTTAGTGACGTTAGCGCATCTTTTGTTTTTTGTTGTAGGTTGCTTAAATGGCTTTTTTTGTCGTTTGGCAAAGTTTCATCAAAAACAAGTTCGTTTAGTGTGCCATTGGTTAATTTTAGGCTTTGCTGCTCAGATTGGTAACTGTGAATGTAGTGGTTAAAAATTTCATTCAGTTGCCATAATACTGTAGAGCCTGTTTTTCCCTGGCTTATTTGCTGCATAAGGCTTGTTAATACGTTTTTACTGGCTGAGTATTCTTCGTTTTTACGTGCTGAGTAGGCAATAACATCTAGGTAGTTTATACCCGCACGTTCTAGGCTACTTTTAGTGGCGGCAACTATTTTTTCTATTTCTGAGGCTATTTTTTTATCTGCTTTACTGATAACCACTAGAACAGGCTGGTCTAATGACAGTGCGTTTATAAATTCAATATCTTGTTGCGGTATGGTGCCATTTTGCTGGTCAACTAACCATATTAAGTAATCGGCACGGCTTAAATGCTCTTTGGCAATATTGGCATCGGTTTGGTTGCCCGCACTCTCGCCTATATTGTCGGCTTTTGAATATCCAGGGGTGTCAAGAAATACTAATGATGGGTAAATAAAATCTTGTCGTTCTACTGATATAAGTTGTAGTAAATGGCTAAAAGTAACTGCAAATTTTTCATAAAAGGCGTGACATATTGCTTTTAATGCTTGCTCGTCTATGGCTGTTTTTTTACGGTAAAAATTCAACGCTTTTATTGTGTTTTTATTACCCTGCGATATATAGGTGGGTATTGAGGTTGTTGGCGTGGTGTCGGTGGGTAGTAGTGATGGGCAACCTAATACCGAGTTCAAAAATCGCGACTTGCCTGCACTAAAAGAGCCGCCCACGGCTATGGTGTAGTATTTTTCTAAATGTGGAAACGCGGCTATTTCACCTAACTGTTGAATAAGCTGCTGGAGTTTTACATACGTAGTTGCACACTGGGTGTTGTTATCACGTTTGGCTAGGTTTAAAAAATCAACCTCTATGGTTTGCTTAATTTGTGAAATAACTTTATTTGTTTCAGTTTGCTGCTTTGTTTCATTACCTGTATTAGCAATAAGCTGAGCAAATAACTGCAAGCCTTGCTCTGGTTGCTGTAGGTACTTGTTTTCATTTATCGTTGCTTCAGCTTGCGCTGGCGTTGTTGAGGCAGCTGTACTTTTTCGACTCATTGACCCACTTAACGATGAACTCATAACGGTACCGCCGGTGAGGCAATTGGTTTAGTTAGCACTTCATTAACTGGCTCTATAACTAAAGGGGCGTTCTCTGCAATTATTTGCGTTTGCTCAACACAGCTGTTTAATGCGTTATTGTAATTTTGTTGCTGCTGTGTGAACTGCTCTTTACTTAGCTGTAATTGTTTTGTGAGCTTTTCCATTTGCTGGTGATGGTTGTCTTTTTCTTGTTCAAATGCTTGCGTGACCACCTGTTTTATTTGCATAAATACTTGATTGAAGTTATTCGTTATATGATCAACCGCCTGATTAATCGCTTGTGGGATTACTTGGTTTTGAATGTGCGCCCTTATTTGTTGATCGCGCTCTTCGGCGTTGTCTTTTCTACCAAAAAGCCCACCAAACATACTTGTTATTGCTATGCCTACTGGCCCAAAGAAAATGGTAGCAACCCCAGCACCTATTGCGGCATAGGTTAATGAGAATATTTCTTTTTCTTCCGCGGGTATATTAAGCGCTATAGGTTGCTGGCTAAATTCTTGACTATTAATATCATCAAGTTTTTGCTCTAAAGTAGCTATTTGCTCGGCAATAATATTGTCGGCTGCACGCTGCAACACGGGACGAAGTAATGCTGTTATTTTCTCTGCTACTTGGTTTGCTTTTGCCGCAGAAACCAAGCTGCTAGTGGCACCGCTAAGCACCGTTTGTGCTTGATTGGTAAGTTGCTCTTTACCAATGCTCATTAAATTATTCTGAATATCATTTAGAGTGGAATTTATGCGTTTTTCGGCTTTTTCAAACGCTATATCTGCTTGATTTATTTGCTCTTTAAGCTGCACTTCGCCGGACTGAGCCGTGTTTTTTAAGCCTTGCAGTTGCTGTTGGCAATGGCTTATTGTTTTAAGTACTTGGCTTTGGTAACGCTGTTTAAGTAACTCTGGGTGCTGGCATAAGGCATTATCTATTGCTGTTGAAAAATCGGTTAAGTTTTTATTACGCCCCTTACTTTCAACTGAGCCTAAGATTATTGGTTGTTCTAGCTGATGCGATAAGTGTTGTTCAAGTTGGGTTTTTATTTCTGCCAATTTTGACTGGGGTACTAGGCCAGACTTTGACAGTAAGTTAACTATGTTTTTATTATAGGTTAGGCTTATTTCTTGAAGGTGGCTCATAATTGAGCCGTCAAAGCTTAGGTTGGCGGCTAGCAAGTTAACGAAAACATCACCTTTGGCAAGGTAGTTTGCAATGGCTTTATGATGACCTATGCTATTTGAGTCGAAGCCTGGCATATCAACCAATACTAAGTTAGGCCTGCTTTTAAGTAAGCGGTTATTAACAAATGCTTGTACATTATAAAGCGTATCCGTTACTTCAATATTGGCTAGGTCACTTAACGGTTTTTCAATACTGGGGCTATTATCGGTAAAGTGTACCAATAAGTATTCTCGCTCTGAAAAACACAGTTCAGTAGCAAAAGCGGTTTCTGGCGTAATGTTATGTGCCAGATAATCACAACCTAAATAGTTATTGAGCAAGGTGCTTTTACCCGATGAATACTTGCCAATAATAGGCACAACAACTTTAAAGTCGCTAACTGCTTGTTGTAAATATTTAATATCATTGCTGATATTTTTATTCGTTAATAAATCATCATTTATGTTTTTTATTTTATCGAGCACGGTTAAATAAAGTGCCTGTTTCCCATGATGCTTCGGCTCTAAATCGGCGGCAATGGTAATGCTTGAGGTACTAATAGCTTTGCGTTTGTCGTTGCAACGTAGGCTGTGTAGCAATTCTAAACCGAGTTCACGTCCTGTTCTTTTTTCGGAAACCGACAAACCTAACTTTTCAATATGTTTTGTGGCTAGCTCTGCTACATGGTTAGTTTGTGCTGTATCGGCCACTATTTGTAAGCCAGTCAATATTGGGTAAGAGCTTTGTTTTTCTGGGGCTATGGGGAAAATATTAGCGCAACCGATACTTTCATAGAAAACGGTATTATTAGAAGGTTCAAACAAACTATTAACCGCCAGCTTAGGTTTGGCTAATGCTAAATCGTCAAGTAAATTAACATAGCGGCATAGTTCATTATTATTCCATCCGCGCCCCATAACGTTGTAAAAGCTGCTAGTAACTTGCAGTAATAACTGACTTTGCGCCATGTTGTTTCCGCAATTTGATGATTTCAACGGTTCTATTTTAGCTTTTGTTTGTTGATACCAGTCATCGAGTAGTTGTGTACGTTCTAGCCGTCCGAGCCTTAACTCTATTTGCTCAAATTGCTGCTCACAAAGTTGTGCCAACGATTCTATGCCTTGCTTCATTAATGCTAAAGAGTGGCCAAAGTCTTGCTGGAGCTTTGTTACGCTGCCGTAAAGCACATTAACATGCGTCATTAGGTAGTTTGTTTTATTGGCAATAGTGACAATGGCTTCCATCGACAGCATTTGTTTATGGTTGAGTTTTTGGGTGAGCTGCTGATTGGCATAAATGGCACGATTAAGATCCCAGTTAATGCCGGCTTGTAGTTTGGCATTGCTGCCCGTTACCGCACCAACAAATCGACTAAGGTGGCCTTGTTCTACCTGGCTATTAATTCTACCTTCGGTTGATGCTAAGGCGGTTATGCTGCTAAATGCTTCATCAAGTAATTCGTTAGAATTCTCTGCCATTTCATCAATAAGCCTATCAATATTGCTATTAATTAACTCCCGCTCTTGTTTCTGTATTTGTTTGCCTAATTGCGTTAATACCTCTTCCACTGGGAGCACTGGCAGTTGCTGAGTAAAATCGTCGTGGGTATTTGTATCGCCTCTTAGTATTTGGTTAGTTTGTATTTGCTCTACAAACTTTTCATTGGCTTGGGAGAAGTTGAAAACAGCTTCCATATAGCGCTGCTCATCATCCTGAAAAGCTTTAAATTGTTGTAATATTTTTGCTGTGTCTTGGTAGCCTAACTCTATTAAGCTTTCCGCATTTTCTTTGGTGAAATTTAATGGCTCAATTAAACCATCAAAAGCCTGTGTGGGCACAATGTGCCAAAAGTTAATTTGTGGGTATTGCTGCTTAGCTACACCGGTGTCTGCTTCACGCTCTAGGTGAACATTAATAATATGGGTACAGTTATGCTGTTCTATCAATGGTTTATAAGGGGTATTATCGCTAAGCGGCCTAGGCAATACACCTCCATCGGCATATTTTACTTTGTTGATCTCAATACTTGGAAACACCACGGGAATAGCTGAGGTTGCCAATAACCATTGTCGTTTTTCCTCCGCTGACAGCTCATTAAGTAATGGATAAACTAGCTTTCCACTTTTGGCAGTTAATGCGCAAATTTGAAACGGTAAACTTTCCTTACTTATACTTTCACATACTTTGCTGCTTTTTATTAACTCCGCTAAGCCATCTTGTGAGAAAGCTCCTTTACCGCCCAACAACGTTGAAAGTGTTAACAGTGTTTTAGGCAATACCCCTGGGAAAGCTGAGGCTAAAGCTATTTTTGCTAGCGCTTTAGCAATATCTTCTTTTCTTAGGGTGAGTACTTTACTTGGTGCTATATCTAACCAAAGTTGCTCAGCAGCTTGGTAGTCTCCTGCCACAAAGAGCGCACCATTTAAACCACCAACCGAAGTGCCTGCTACGGCTTTTACGTTAACATCTATACCGTATTCTTTTAATGCTTTCCAAACACCAATTTCATAAGCCCCTTTACCGCCACCACCAGAAAATACCAAACCTACTTTTGTCATTTATTATCCATTTTATTTAAAGGGCGTATCCATGCTGTTTGAAAAATTAGTCTAGTCCTTCTTAAACAACGCTATAAACTTTCAGCCTTGTCGAAAAAGCTAAGCTTAAATATTTAAGCTTAGTAGAGTTTTCTGTATGCTGCCTATTAAAAGCCTCTATTTAACCGACAGTAAAATCCAACCTTCGCCATCTGCCCTAAACACTCACATTGCATTGCTTTAGCCCTTCGTTACTTACAATAACCGTCAATGCTTGCGCTACGTATAGACGATTTATATCAAAGATAAATTCTAAGCCTCTGCTTGATTTTGCTATATCACTCACGGCCATTAAGATATTAACGATGTACGCTTCTTGCCCTTTAAACTTGTTTATCGTACCTATTTCAAGGTTGCCGATTAGCTTTTCTTTTAGCCGGTATCAGACATCAATTAGGTTAGCCGATTTTTGAGTTTAATTCTGACGTAGGAATTAAACCTGATTCCGAATTAATAATCCCGTTCCATGAGGAAGCTCAATATCGTAAAAGGGCATCAATTGCTTTCAATCCATCTAACGCGCCCATATTTATTCCAATAGCCCCTTCTGGCACTGAGTAATCATTAGGGTTTATTCTAATCAGTTGAACATTATCATTTTTCAAAAGGGATTCTGAAGTTCGTCTAACGGTAGGGATAGAACATCCCGCCCCGCATTCAACAATAGTTAGTTTACCCCTATCACCACTTAGCCAATCTAACCGAGCGTCGCGCTGCTCTGCGTGCCGCATCTCATTCCACCACAAGTCATCAAACATCAGTATGTTTGGCCGTAGAAGCCCACCACAGTCCTTGCAACTGGGTAATATCCCTTCTGCTCTCAATTGCTCATTAACTACAACATCGCAACCATCAGCTGAACTAACTTGCCCGCAGCCTCTCATACATTG
>Ga0209826_1003113_pt1 | contig 10630 bp, 10 predicted proteins | sample GOMGulsemesocosm_5_FD_184637 | JGI IMG/M metagenome (GOLD analysis project Ga0209826, IMG submission 184637) | Methane-oxidizing microbial communities from mesocosms in the Gulf of Mexico - GOM15C Gulf of Mexico (SPAdes) (version 2) | ecosystem: Environmental > Aquatic > Marine > Cold seeps...
GCTGATAGGAGTCGAACCTACGACCTGCTGATTACAAGTCAGCTGCTCTACCAACTGAGCTACAGCAGCATCTTCTAAGCGCTGCATTATATCCAAACTTTTTAAGAGTGCAAGCCTCACGTCCGCCAGAGTCGCTATTTAGATCGGTGGACGCTACAGCGTCTAGTCGGTAATGCTCTCACAGGGTTAAATAATGCTCGGCTAGGTGTTGTAGAGATAAAAAGGTTTCACTGTCGCGATCGTATGGCGCGCAAACGCTGAGCAGGTCTTCGATAAAATAACCCAGCGCGCGCTGCTCAACCTTAATGATACCTTGCCGTTGGGCTGGCTCGAGTCCGGCGTAGCTGGAGGCCGCGCCAAAGTCGCCAAACAGCAACGTGCCATCGGCATCAACGAGTACGTTGTGGGCGTAGAGGTCACCGTGGCTGATGTGACGGCGCTGTAAATGCTGCGCGACCTCGGTCATCTGCTCAACTATATAACCAATCTTGTGTGCCTCCAGAGCAAAGCCATGCTCAAAGGTGTCACGGGTACAGCTGTCCAGTGAAGGTGGCTGACCGAGGTTGTCAAAGCCGGCTGGGATTAGCCTCATCACCAGCGCAGCGCCTTCGGCGTCATCGACTCTGGCCAGTGGTTGTACCAGCCCCGTGTGAGAGCCTGCGCTAAGGCAAGCCTGCAGTTCATCGCTGGGGTAGCCATCACTGGTGATGTCACCTTTAAACACCTTGACCGCGACGGCATCTGGCAGGTCTAGAGACTTGCGTCGCCAGTGGGCTCGCAAGATAACACCACTGGCACCACGTCCCAGTTCTTCGCCCAGAATCAGTTGCTGGCGCTCGACCAACGGCACCTTTTCGGTGCTGCCCGCAGGCGGACAAAATGGGTTGCCCGCAAACGCCAGCCAAGCCAGTTTCGGCAGGTTAAGCAGCACGTCGGGAAAGTCTTGAAAACAATTGGCCGAGAGCCTGAGCAGTCGCAGCGCTTGGCACTGAGAAAAGCTAGCGGGTAGTTGTTGCAGGCGGTTGCCCGCCAGCATTAATTTCTGCAGGCGACTGAGCTCACCGATGTGATCTGGCAGGGCCTCAATGCGGTTGTCGGTCAGTATCAGCCAGCGTGTTTGTCGGGGCAGGGAGGCGGCACTGACTTCGGCTATCTGATTGGATTTAAAGCCGATCATTTCCAGTTGTGGGCAGGCGCCCAGCGATGGAGGCAGCGCTTGGAAACAATTGTTGGAGGCAAACAGGATGCGCAGCTGTGTTAAGCGGTGCAGGTCGTCGGGCAGTTGGCTGAGCTGGTTGTTGGAGAGGTCCAGTACTTCAAGGCTGTCGGCCAGCGCAAAAATTTCGCGGGGAAATTCGGTCAAACCCTCGGCCATTTGAAGACGGGTAGTGCCAGTAAGCTCGCCGGACTTGAGTTGTTCTAGTGTGTGCACGAGTGAGCCCTTGTCGTGAAAAGCGTCGATAAACATCAGCCCGTTATTCTACTGGCTCTTGCGTTTACATGACTATTTTTTTTGCAAGCGCGCGCGCTGTTGCGTCAGGTAGACCTTGCGCTCGGTGAGGAAGTCTTGGCTATTTTTGAGTATGTCTTGTGCCTGGGTCGGCAGGGCGCTGTGCTCGTCGTATTGAATGCCCCAGCGAATGAGATGGCCGAGCACGGGCAACAGGTCCAGGCCTTTGTTGGTCAGCAGGTAAATGGCCGACTTGCCGTCGTCTGGATCTTTAAATTTTTCGATTAAACCTTTCTCGACCAGCTGTTTTAAACGATTGGCGAGGATGTTGGTGGAAATGTCGCCAAGGCTCTGTTGCAGCTCACCGTAGCGGCAGGCTTGGAAGAGCACCATGTCGCGGATGATCAATAGGGTCCACTTGTCGCCGATCATTTCCATAGAGAAACGCACAGGGCAGCGCACTTCCGCCATTTCGGCGCGGGTGGCGGAGATCGCCTCCGTGACCTGTTTATTGCTGAACGGCTGTTCACTGGCGGTGGGCTGTTGCTTTGAATGTTCGGTTGAGTGGGGCATTGGGGTATTTTCGTTGCATAGCTTGCAATTGGCAAGCTGTTCTTTTATGTTACTTGCTAATTGCAAGCTATGGTCGGGGCGGCTATTGCTCGCGGGTCGCTTGGGTTAATCAATTAGGAGTGAGTTATGAGTCTGTCGATGGTCTTCAATGTCATGCCCCTGTACGCAGGTTTGCTGGGATTGTTGTTTATTGTTTTCACCATACGGGTGGCCTTTTACCGTCTGAACAACAAGGTGGTGTTGGGCGATGGCGGCGACAAAGAACTGTTCAAACTTATTCGCGGCCAGGCTAACTTCACCGAGACGGTGCCGATTGCGCTGATCTTGCTGTTGTTGATGGAAGCCTGCGGTGCCACGGATGTGTGGCTGCACAGTTTGGGTACAGCAATGGTGTTGGGGCGTTTGTCACACTACCTGCAGCTCACCGGTGTGGTTAAACCTCTGCTGTTTCGCATGGGCGGCATGATGGCCACCCTGATCTCGGCACTGGTCGCCAGCCTGTGGCTCTTGATTCACTTCGCTGGCTAGTCCGAGTTTTAATTTAATGGTTGATCTATTGGGTGAAAGGGTTGCGCTATGACAGAAGTATTTGAAGGGCGATGTCACTGTGGTGCAGTGCAGTGGCAGGCGCAGCTGCCGACCACCATTGTGCTCAATTGCCACTGCAATATGTGTCGACAGCTCAGTGGCGCTGACTACAGTAGCTGGGTGGTAATAAAGGATGCGCAGTTTACCTTGCTGCAGGGGGCCGATCAGCTGCAGAGCTATCAGGCGTCAACGCACTTCTCAAAAACCTTTTGTCGCCGCTGCGCGACACCGGTGAGCCTAGTGAACCTGGATAAGTTTCCGGGCCATACCTATGTGGCGCGTGGCACGGTGAGCACCGACATAGACCTGCCGGTAAACCTGCAGGTCTATACCGATGATAAGGCCTGTTGGGCGGCTCTGGCTGCGGACATCCCTGTTTTGAATCCCTAGCCGTAATCTCGAACCTTAGGTGTGACCTCTAATCCTGGGTACACCTCTTACCAAAGGTGCACCGCTAACCGTTAATTCTGGCCTTGAATAGGCGTGAATGTTATAAGTCACATATATTGTTTGTGTGACTTAGCGTTCAGGCCCCTGCGGTTATGGCGGGGGTTGCTATAAGCCTTAATAGAGCGCCGAGGGTAGGTTATGAGTCAGTCGATTGTGCACCGTGAAGTTCTGCAGTTAAAAGCCACGCCAGAGCAGGTAAAGCGCTTTGTGTTAACACCCGTGCGCATTTTGGATTACTACCCAGGTGCCATAACCGGGGTGGTCCTGGAGCAGGGGCAGGCGATCATCTGTCAGGGGAAATCCGGCGTCTCACTAATTGAGCGGGTGGCGAATGAAAGCCACGCCGGCCAGCTGACGGTGAAGGTCACCACAGCAACATCTTTTAGCGGTGCCTTAACCCGCGAAAACATCATGGCCAATGTGTTCTTCACAATGATAGAGGACTGGGCCCTAGCCGAGGTGGACGGCGGTACACGGCTAACCAAAACCTGGCGCAATATAGAAAAGAAAAAAATGAAGTTTTTACCGATGGGTTTGATCGTGCGAATGAGCGCTAAGGGCGAGAGTGAAAAGTTACGGCTGGCGTGGGATAGTGCGGCAGAGCAAGCGCAATAGTTTCGCTACTTGTTGATTTATTCGGCAGACAAAAAACGGTTGCACGCAGAGCGTACAACCGTTTTTTTTGACCCTAGAGCCGACCTTTTTATTGTTCCGTGTTTCCGTTGGTCGATTCGGCTTGTCCCTGTCCGTTACTCATTTTCTATTGCTCACCTTCTCACAGGTCGGCCGTCCTAGCCGGCGGATCATCCTGACCCTAGCACTTCCCTGAACCATCCTTAGCTCTTGTGCTGTCCGTTTTCATCCTTGGGATGTATGCATTATCTGCCAATGGCCTAGATAAGATTGCTCACCTTCTCACAGGTCGGCTGTCCTAGCCGGCGGGTCATCCTGACCCTAGCACTTCCCTGAACCATCCTTGGCTCTTGTGCTGTCCGTCTTCCTCCTTGGAATGTAATGCATTATCCGCCTATGGCTTGCGTGAGAATAGTCGTGATGAACGACGCGCCATGTGAGATATATCCTACAAAGCTAACGGCGGGAGGCTCCTGTCCACAGATTGTGTGTGCAAGCCTGTTGATAGCTTGCGGGTCAAACCGTGAAGGCTCGATGTATTCTGCCCTGCAGGACTATGGGTGAAAAACGAACAGGGCTTGTGGGGCACATTTTTTGGGGATAAAGGTTGATCAGGCTGTCCTGTGCTGGCCAGCTTGTACACTTATTCTGCGATGCTCGCTCAGGTGGTGCTGTTATCCACAGGGATACCGCTTGCGACTCTGAGCTTGCGGGTGAAAAGTTGCCAGCATATGGGATATGCTTGGGCATTCAGTTGGATGATTAAATCGCGAGAACTAAGGAACCCTGATGACATTTAAAACCCACTTTGTATTTCCTGCGCTGTTGGCGTCGGCATGTTTTATGGCCGGCACGGCTGCTGCCCATGAGCACGAGGCGCCGGTCAGTTTTGAAAGTACGCAGCTTTCGAAAAACCTTTATTTGTTACAGAGCGGCAAGGGCGGTAATTTGGCCTTGTCGGTGGGTGAGGATGGGTTGCTGTTGATTGACGACGACTACGCCGATATCGCGGATAAAACCCGAGCGGCTATTGCAGAAATCAGCGCGGAGCCGGTTAAGTTTGTGGTCAATACCCACTGGCACTTTGATCACGCCGGTGGCAATCAGCTGTTGGGTGAACAGGGCGCGATCATTGTGGCCCACGATAATGTGCGTAAGCGTTTGCTGAGTGGCGGGGAAATAAAAGCCTTTAGCGCTCAGATCCCCCCGGCGCAGAAAGCTGCACTGCCGGTGCTGACTTTTGCCGACAGTATGAGCTTTCACTGGAATGGCGCGACGATTGATGTGGTGCACCCAGGGGCCTCGGGTCATACCGATGGCGATGCGGTGATCTACTTTGCCGAAGATAACGTCGTGCACATGGGGGATCTGTATTTTGCCGGGCTCTACCCGTTTATTGATGGTTCCAGTGGTGGTTCTCTCGCCGGTGTGATTGCCAGTGTGGATAAAGTGCTGGCACGCATTGATGCTGATACGCGCATTATTCCCGGTCATGGTCCGCTGAGTAATAAGCGTGAGCTGCTGAAATACCGTGAGATGTTGACCTCCGTACAGAAAAAACTTATGCAGTTTAAGCAGCAGGGAAAAACTGTCGAGCAGGTGGTGGCGGCCAAACCCACCGCAGAGTTTGATACCGAGTGGGGGCAGGGTTTTTTGAACGCCGATACTTGGGTGGCGATTGTCTACCAAGCACTGTGATGGGCTGATTTAAATCCGCAGACACTAAAAAAGGGCTGCGGCCCTTTTTTAGTGTCTGCGGTTTTGGGAATATTATTGTGCACTTAACCTTGTGTGCTGCGGCGCTGCAATGGTGTCTTTAATTTTGACGACGCCCTGTAGTACGCCGACATACGCGGTGCCATCAGGGGTGATGGAGATGCTGCCGTAATGGTTGTTAAACCCTGGACCGATACCGGTTAACTGCTTGAACGCCAGCTCTCCGGTATGGGCATTAATGGCGGTGAAGTACCAAGCCTGTAAATCTATTGGGTTGGTTGCATCGCGGGTGTAGATATAGATTAATCCGCTTGCCAGTGAGACTTTAGGCACGGCCGATGGCGAGCTGATGTGTTTGTTCTCCCAAACGATCTCACAGCTTTTTTGCTCGGGCAATATATCAATACGGGCCAGCCCAGGTTCGGCGGTAATGTTTTCGAAAGGTCCCTGATAACCAAAGTTATTTTCAATAATAAGGCTGTTACCAAAACTGCTCAGTGAGTTCTCACTGGTGCCTTTATCCGCAGGAAATACCGGCACCTGGCAAAATGTTTGTTGTTGGTCGGCGCCCTGCTGTGGATAAACCAGCACATTGACCTGGCCGTCGGCGTTGTCGGTAATACTGACATAGTCATTGCCGATCAGTGTCGGTGTGGTGCCAGAGCCGTGGCCCATAGTGCCTGGCTTAGGGGCGCTACCACGGTCATAGGGCGCTCGCCATACCAGCTGTTGCTCTCCCTGCGGGTTGCGCTGCCAGCGATACATAGCGTGATCAGAGACGATAAAGACACCCAGCGGACCTACGGCCAAGGCGTTGTCTATGCCCTCGCCCTTGAGTTCGCTGACCTGAATGTTTTCACCGTTTCGGTCGCTGCTGCCGATGAGCCCCTTGCGGGTGATAAACCAGTAGTTACCCTGCCAGTCGGGCATGACATCAATGACGCGGTGCTCACGTGAAATTACCCCGTTAAGCGCTGTGGATAACTCTATCTTTTGCTGCTGTTGCCAGCTGAGCTGACCCTTTGTATTGACTAGGGACCAGAGCTCGATGGCCGGGGCATTGCTGGCGAGCAGCACGCGACCCTGGTGGTCGAGATGAAAATAAACACCGCCGCCAAACTTGTCGCCAACGGGCAGCCAGTGGGTTATTTTCTTGCGCGCCAATATGGCGAGGTTGTGTTTGTCACGTGCCACCAAGGTGACGCCAAACGGGGTGACGCAGGTTGAAATCAAACGACCCTGCAAATCCTCTACCGCCGCCACACAGTTACCCACCAGTGGGTGAAACGCCATTGAGCTGACTTCAGGTTGATTGCCAAGCGGGCCGCTCCAGCGATAGCTGTCACTCTGGTAACTGTCGTTGTGCATGCTGTTTTGCCCCTGCGCGTGCAGGAATGGATGGGGCTCAAGTTCCCTTTGGGGCAGGGGCTGCAACTGCTGCGCCCTACCGATAAAGCTCAGTGCGCTTGTTTGCTGGTCACTGGCGATGGGGGTGTTTAGGTCGCGGGTGAACCAGCCCAGGGTGCTGACAAAGAAAAATACAGCGGCGGCTAAGCCGATGAGTATGCGGTGTTTCATGGGCGGTCCATGCTAAAAGAAAACCAATCTACGGCTTGAGGCAGAAGGGAGCAAGTGACTGGCTAGGGGTTTAAATTTCTTTACCCTTAGGGGGGGGGAGACCGGGGGGCCTGCCCCTAGCTAATATAAATCGGGGGCGTCAGCTTGCTGTGCGGGGGCGGCCTGCCGAAAGTCGGCGCGCTGGCTACAGGCATGGTTGATGGCTTCTATGCGCGGATAGTGGCTAAGGTCACAGGCAAAGCGCTGCGCGTTATAGACCTGCGGTATCAGGCAGACATCCGCCAAAGTGATCTGCTCTCCAAAGCAGTAGTCCCCTTGCTGGGGGTGTTGTCCCAGAGTTGCTTCGAAGGCTTTGAAACCTTGATGAATCCAGTGCTGGTACCAGTCCTGTTGTTGCTCGGGGCTGATCTTCATGTCGCGCTCTAGGTGGCGCAGTACGCGAAGATTGTTGAGTGGTTGTATATCCATGGCCAGTTGATAAGCGGCGGCTCGCACCTGAGCGCGAGCCTGTGGCTCGGGTGGTAGTAGGGAGGGCGACGGGTAGCATTCGTCAAGGTATTCAATGATGGCTAATGATTGGGTCAATAGGCTATCGCCCTGTGCCTCGTTCGCGTCGCAAATTTGCAGCGCGGGCACCAACCCCTGTGGATTGAGCGCCAGATAGTGAGTGTCGCGCTGTTGCCCATCGCGCAGGTTGATGGCCTGCTGCTCGACGGATAATCCTTTGTAGGCCAACGCAATGCGTACTCGGTAGGCGCAGGAGGAGCGGTAGTAGCTATAGAGCCGCTCGGGTGCAGGGTAGTTATTCGTTGTTTTCACTGGTGATAGTCCGTGAGTTACAGAGCTGTTTGCCGCGAGAGGATCATGGTCCAGGCACGCAATAGCGTTCTACTTGTTGATCGATACAGCCAAATATTGACTGCTGCTGGTGATCGAGCATGTCTATGCGCACGCGATCTCCAGGCTGTAGGAACTCAGTGGTGGCTTTGCCTGCGGCCAGTATTTCCAGCATGCGTACCTCAGCCAAACAACAGGAGCCGTGTTGGCGATCGGTGTTGGATACCGTGCCGGAACCGAGAATGGTGCCACTGCACAGCGGGCGGGTTTTGGCGGCATGGCTGATCAGGGCCGGGAAATCGAAAGTCATATCCTGGCCGGCATTGGGTTCGCCTATCAGCGTCTCGTTGCGCCTGGCGCGCAGGGGTAAATGCAGCTTGCCTTCACGCCAGTGGTTGCCGAGTTCATCAAGGCTAACGGCAACTGGTGAAAACGCGCTGGAGGGCTTGGATTGATAAAAACCAAAACCCTTGGCCAGTTCAGTGGGGATAAGGTTGCGCAGGGATACATCGTTCACCAACATAACCAGCACAATATGTTGCGCCGCCTGCGCCGCAGTGACACCCATAGGCACATCGTCGACCACCACCGCCACCTCGGCTTCAAAATCCAGTCCCCAGCTTTCATCAATGAGGGGGATGGTCTCTGAGGGGCCTAAAAAGCAATCAGAGCCGCCCTGATACATCAGTGGGTCTGTCCAGAAGGAAGCTGGCATCTCGGCGTTGCGGGCTTTTCTAACCAATTCCACATGATTGACGTAGGCGCTGGCATCGACCCAGTGAAAAGCACGGGGCAGGGGAGAGGAGCAGCGCTGGGGTTCGAAATCCATTGCCGCCTTATCTTGTCTGGTTAAAGCCTGATAGCGGGCTTCCAACAGGGGCGCGCAGGTCGGCCAATTATCCAGTGCCGCCTGCAGTGTGGGGGCAATATCACTGGCGTCCAGGCAGCGGCTGAGTTCTGAGTTGACGACCACTAGCTGACCATCGCGCGCGGCTTTTAAGGAGGCTAGTTTCATGGCTTGTCCCTGCTTCGGTGTTGGCTTGTACTAGGCGTTGAAGTGAGGTCATTCTGAGGGCTGACTCGGCTAGTCATCGAACTCGTTGTGGTGCAACCAGGCGGCGTGCTTGGGCGCCCGCTTGGTTTTATCCCATTCCTCTAACATGGCCGGTGCCACGTCCTTGAGACGTGCAAGCATCTCATCGGTATGGGTGTTTGCCGTCAGTTCTAGGCGAATGCCGTTGGGGTCAAAAAAATAAATAGACTGAAACAGGGTGTGATCGACAGGACCAATAACATCCAAGCCGCTGGCTTCGGCGCGTGTTTTGGCGCTCAGTAGTCGCGCAACGCTGTCTACTTCAAAGGCTATGTGTTCGACCCAGTTGGGGGTGTTCGGGTCTTTTTGCATGGGCGGCGAATTGGGAACTTCAAAGAAAGCCAACACATTGCCCTGACCAGCGTCGAGAAAGACATGCATGTAGGGGTCGGCGGCTTTGGTGGAGGGCACCTTATCTTCGGCAATGGCCAGCAAGAAATCCATGCCCATGACACGCTGATAAAATTCTACGGTTTGCTTGGCGTTGTGGCAGCGATAGGCCACGTGGTGAATGCGGCGAATGAAGCGTTTCACTTCGTGGGGCTCAGGGCCGTGTTGTTGCGTATTTTCGAAGGCTGCAGAGGGCATGGTCAGTGCGCCGGGGGTTGGCTGTCGAGCAGGCCGCGTTGAATTTGATCGCGCTCTATGGATTCAAACAACGCGGTGAAATTACCCTCGCCGAAACCTTCATCACGTTTGCGCTGAATAAATTCAAAAAAGACAGGGCCAATCATATTTTTTGAAAATATTTGCAGCAATAAACGTTTGTCCTCGACGGTGGAACCGTCCATTAGAATGCCTCTTGATTTGAGTGCTTCGGTCGGCTCTCCGTGATCGGGAAGGCGCTCTTCCAACATGTCGTAGTAGGTGTCCGGTGGCGGTGTCATAAATTGTAAATTTCGTTCATGCAGTAGGTCCCAGCTGGTTAGAATGTCGTCTGTTGAAAAAGCGATGTGTTGGATGCCCTCGCCGTTATAGGCCATTAGGTACTCTTCAATTTGCCCGATACCGGCCGATGCCTCTTCGTTGAGCGGAATGCGGATGAGCCCGTCGGGTGCGGACATGGCTTTTGATTTAAGGCCGGTGTGCTGGCCTTTGATGTCAAAGTAACGCAGTTCACGGAAATTAAACAAGTCTTCGTAAAAGCTTGCCCAGTAGTCCATACGCCCGCGATAGACGTTGTGGGTTAGGTGGTCAATGGTTCTAAGTCCGCAGCCAATCGGATGGCGATCAACGCCTTCGATAAATTCGAAGTCGATGTCGTAAATCGACGAGCCATCCTCATAACGGTCAATGAAATATAGCGGTGCGCCACCAATGCCCTTTATCGCGGGGAGGTTTAGCTCCATGGGGCCTGCGGGTATTTCAACCGCCTGGGCGCCCAGATCTAGGGCGCGTTGATAAGCGAATTGTGAATCCTTTACGCGAAAGGCCATGCCACTCGCGCAGGGGCCATGTTCCTTGGCAAAGTAGGCGGCGTGGGTGTCGGGCTCGCTGTTGATGATAAAGTTGATGTCGCCCTGCCGGTAGAGGGTGACCTGTTTGGACTTGTGCTTGGCGATCCGGCTAAAACCCAGTCGTCGGAAGGCATGGTCCAGCGTGCTCGGATCCGGTGCGGTAAACTCTACAAACTCAAATCCATTCAACCCCATGGGATTGTCAGAATCATTCATAACGACCTCCAGCAGCACGGGCTTGCAAGCAGGGGTTAC